>JGI20163J26743_11538323_pt1 | contig 18717 bp, 17 predicted proteins | sample TergutCu122P1_FD_26743 | JGI IMG/M metagenome (IMG submission 26743) | reverse complement strand
TTTTGGGAGAGCTGAGCGACGCATATAGATTGTATTCCGATACTGAAATGCGAAGCATCTTGGGGCGATTTCTATTTATTAATGACGATGCGTTTTTGAAGATAAGCGCGTTATCCGGCGGTGAAAAGGCAAGGTTATCGCTTCTTAAGCTTATGCTTTCCGGAGCAAACGTGCTGGTGCTTGACGAACCGACAAATCATCTTGACATTGCATCAAAAGAAGTTTTTGAGGATGCAGTGAGTGAATTTCCGGGAACAGTAATAGTTGTCTCCCATGACAGATATTTTTTAAATAAAATACCTGACAAAATTTTTGAGCTTGATTCAGACGGAATAACTGCCTATTTAGGCGCATATGATTATTATGTTGAGAAAAAGCAATCTATCGCATCGGGTAAAAAATACCTTGAGGAGCTTGGAGCAAAATCTCGCACAGATGTTAATAAGGACGAAAAAAAGGCGAGCGATGTTAACGAGCAAAGGATATTAAACAAAAAAAGAGAGACTGAAGAACGGCGCGAAGCAAAGCAAAAAAGCAGTCTTGAGGCTGAAATTCACGAGTTAGAGAACACTATTGCGGCAATTGAAACCGAGATGTGTAAGGAGGAAAATCTGACAAACCATGTGTTGCTTGCCGAGTATGATGAGAAATTAAACCATACAAAGCAAAAATTGGAAAAAAGCTACGAAAAGTGGCTAAAATTACACGAATAATCGCTGTAATAAAAAAATAAAAATAAAAAAAGCGAAAACATGTTGCATATATCTTTTTTGTAATCTATAATAATTTTTAGCTATGCATTGCATGATGGAGGTTAAGGAATGAGTTTTGAAAAAATTAAAAGTATAATTATAGAACAATTAGGCGTAGACGAAGCGTCGGTGACAGTTGATACTAGTCTTATGAAAGATTTGGAAGCGGATTCTCTAGATGCTGTTGAAATAATCATGGCAATAGAAGATACTTTTGGAATTGAAATTCCTGATGAAGACGCTGAAAAATTCCAAAACGTTGGCGACATTGTTAAATACGTAGAAGAAAAGATTGGTTAACTGTGTTTATTTCTAAGAGCCCCGTTAGGTTAACGGGGCTTCATGAAGTGACAAAAACGATGAAGGTATTAAAATGAAAGAGCAAATGAGAATTTCGCAGGCAGTCATAAGAAGGATGCCGCGATATAGAAGATACCTGAAGGACTTGCAGAAAAAGGGTGTGAGCAAGATTTCTTCGGGTCAGTTTAGCAAGCTTATTGGGCAGACAGCATCACAGATACGACAAGACTTTAATCACTTTGGTGGCTTTGGTCAACAGGGTTATGGTTATAATGTTGAGGAACTGCATTATGAAGTAAGTATGATTTTGGGTCTGGATAAAGAATACAAAATGGTGGTTGTTGGTGCAGGAAATCTTGGACAAGCAATAATCAACTATATGCATTTTAACCAGGCAGGTTTTGTGATAGCCGGAATATTTGAGGCAAATCCAAATCTTGTTGGCCTAAAAATGAACGAGGTGGAAATATCAGACTTTATGAATCTTGAAGAATTTGTTAGAGAGAATAAAGTAGATATAGGTATTATTTGTACTTCGAAAGACAACGCACAAAGTGTTGCAGACAAATTAAGTTCGGCAGGAATTAAAGGCATTTGGAATTTTGCACCTGTAGACCTTTTGGTGCCTGAAAGCGTGATACTTGAAAATATGCATTTGAGTGATAGTTTATATTTTCTGTCGTATCATATTAACAAAAGGAAATAGTGCTAATTTGGCAGTGAGTATTTATGTTGCTCTCTGACAGAATCAAATTTTAACTAAAAAGGGAGAGTTGCTATTTGCGACACTCCCTTAATTATTAAATATTCGCTTGTGCAAAGCACTTGATGATTAAACTTGAACGATAGCGTCAACAGGGCATGATCCTGCGCAAGCACCACAGTCAATGCAACTGTCGTCAATTACGTAAGTGCCGTCACCGGCTGTAATTGCACCTAACGGACATTCAGCTTCACAAGCACCACAGCTGATGCACGCGTCTGTAATTTTGTACATGATTTATCCTCCTTATAATACTTGTTAAGAACCTACGCAGATTATAACAGAATAAAATGGAGAAGTAAAGATGAAAGTTTACGCTTTGGTAGGAAAAAGTGGAACAGGAAAAAGCTATCAAGCAATGAATTTATGTAAAGAGAAAAACATTAAAAGCGTCATTGATGACGGGCTTTTTATTGTGGGTAATGATATTTTGGCAGGAACTTCTGCAAAAAGACAAGTTACAAAAACCGGAGCAATTAAAACGGCACTGTTTACGGACGACGAGCATCGAAATTCTGTTAAGACAAAGATCGACCAGGTCTCGCCGGAAAATATCCTTGTTTTAGGCACTTCTGACGGTATGGTAAAAAGAATTGCGGAAAGATTAGGGCTGCCGGAAATCGATAACATCATATACATTGAAACGATAACTACGGAAACGGAGCGAGAAGCGGCAAGAAAGCAGCGGCAGGAATTAGGAAAACACGTTATCCCTGTGCCTACGTTTCAGCTAAAACGGGAATTTTCGGGGTACTTTTTGCACCCTTTACGTATATTTAAAGATAAAGGCAGGATCGGCAAAGGCGGTTTTGCAGAAAAATCTGTCGTTAGACCTACGTACAGCTACATGGGCGATTACATAATTTCAGATAAAGTAATTGGTGACATTGTAAAATGTATTGCAACAAGTGAAACTAGAAATGTGAAAGTTTCAAAAGTCTTTACCGAAAAAACTCAGACGGGAATAAAGTTGACGGTTTCGATTTTTATTCGGTATGGCTCAAAAGTTATTGACACCGCAAGAAGTTTTCAAGAACAAGTGGCGACACAAGTAGGTTATATGACAGCGTTTAATGTTGACTGTGTAGATGTTGAGGTAAGCGATCTAAAATGATTGTGCGAGAAAATATTACAGATTTTAATCTTGAGCATATCTTTGAATGCGGGCAATGTTTCAGATGGGAAAAAGAGTCGGATGGGAGCTATACCGGAATTGCAGATGGTAAACGCCCTGCAAATATAGCATTTTACCTGTATGATGAGAAGCCCCATGGCTGGAAACAAAATGATGAGAAGCCTCATGGCTGGAAACAAAATGTAGAGAAGCCCCATAACGGGAAATCTGATTCGGAAGAATTATGTGCTGGGAATCCTCACATGGGAAGGCTAGTAATTAATAACGCGGAAGAATCAGACTTTGATTTTTGGAGAGCTTATTTGGATCTCGATAGAGATTATGGAAATATAAAAGCTGAGCTGAGCAAAAACGATGAAGTGATGGCGCAGGCGATAAAGTTCGGGCAAGGCATAAGAATTTTAAGACAAGAAACGTGGGAAACACTTATTTCTTTTATTATTTCGCAAAATAACAATATTGGCAGAATCAAAAAATGCATTAATTCCCTTTGCGAAAATTTTGGAGAAAACGCAGGAGAGTACAAAGGTAAAAAGTTTTTTCGCATTCCGAGCGCAAGCCTGTTGGCATCGTTATCAGAAAACGATTTGGCAGTATGCGGGCTTGGGTATAGGGCAAAATATTTAATAGAGACGGCAAAAGTTATTGAAGAAGACAACGGGAAAACACTTTTGGAATTAAGGGAAGCAGACACCCGATTGGCGTTTGCATATTTAACAAGTCTTAAAGGCGTTGGACCAAAAGTAGCGAACTGTATTTTATTGTTTGCACTTGATAAGTTTGAAAGTTTTCCGATAGATGTTTGGGTTAAAGAAGCAATGAACAAACTTTACGGGATAGATAAAGAAGACGTAAGAGCTATGGCAGAGTACGCAAAGAAGAATTTTGGCGAATATGGTGGGATTGCGCAGCAGTATTTGTTTTACTATATGCGCTCACTTTAACGGCTTGTTGTCAAGTGTCTGTGCAATTCCTGCGCCATTGAAAAAATGAAAGGAAAAAACTTGAATGTTTATATTATTAGGTTCACTTGTTAATGCGGCAGCGGTGATCGTATGTTCGCTTGTGGGGCGATTTATATTCAAAAATGTGCCGGACAGGTTTGCCGAAATTGCGATAAAAGGGATTGCAGTTACGGTTGTTTTTATTGGAATTAAAGGTGCATTGCAAAACGAAAATATATTGCTTTTGATAATTAGCGTTGCCGTAGGTTCCATAATAGGTGAACTTATCAACATAGACAAAGGAATGAATAGCCTTGGAACATTTATGGAATCAAAATTTAGCACTGAGGGAGGCACATTTGCAAAAGGATTTGTTTCTTCAACGATGCTTTTTTGCATAGGTGCCATGGCGATAGTCGGAAGCCTTGAAAGCGGGCTTACAGGTAATCATGAAACTCTATTTGCAAAATCAGTTATAGACGGATTTGTAGCCATTATTCTTGCGTCAAAATACGGAATCGGCGTGATGTTTTCTGCTTTTTCAATTTTTATATATCAAGGGGTTTTAACGATTGGAGCATCCCTTGTCAGTGCTTGGCTAACCGCTGCAATTATCAGGGAAATGTCCGCAACAGGCGGCATACTAATCGCTATTATCGGGTTTAACATGATGGGAGTTAAAGAAATAAAAGTGGCAAACATGATTCCGGCAATTTTTATGCCATGGGTATATTTCGCGGTATTGGAGCTGCTTTTATAGGAACTCTTAGTTAGGACATATCTAGAAATACCTCAGTTTGTTACTGTTCGCACATTGTCGGATTTGTGGCTAAATGGCTCTTTCCGCAATCTGTTCGGGGTATGAAATGTTTTTTCCAAAACATCTCGTTATTAGATTGTTCCGAAGGGCTTGCTTCAAGAGCCATTATAGCCACGGTGTGAACTGCAACCTCCGTTTTAAACTTTGAAAATACATTGACAACAATTTCAAAGCGTAGTAATCTGAAAGCAACTAATCTTATTAATTTTACCTGACATAGCACCTTCATCAATTATCACGTAACTGTGATAGGTGCGTAACAAGCAACAGGAGGACGAATGAAACTATTTGCCTATAACTACGCAGCCGATGACAAAGTATTTTGGGAAACATCTGCTAAAAAGTACAATGTGGAGCTTGGATACTCTGAAGATTATCCATCTTTGGAAAATGCCGAGCAGCTAAAAGGATATGAAGCTGCGAGTATTTATGTAACCGATATGAATGCCGCGTTGCTGCAAAAATTTTATGATATGGGCATTAAATACATTGCAACCAGATCGGTCGGATACAACCATTTTGACATGGGCAAAGTTAGAGAACTCGGTCTTAAAATCAGCATTTCGCCGTACTCGCAAAACTCTGTTGCGAATTATACAATTATGCTGATGCTTATGTGCTGTAGAAAAGCTAAGCAGATTATCAGCGGTATGGATGTACAGAACTTTTCACTGGCAGGCAAGAGGGGCGTAGAATTATCAATCAGTACGGTCGGTATTATAGGAACAGGCAAAATAGGTAGAACGCTTATTAAGCATTTGAGTGGATTTGGATGTAAAATTCTTGCATATGGCACTTCAGAATGGGATGAAGTTAAAGGGTATGCACAATATGTGGATTTAGATACGCTTTTGAGAGAATCGGATATTATTTCGCTTCATGTTCCTGCGAAAAAGGAAAATATTCATATGATAAACAAGGAAGCGATGCAAAAAATGAAAGATGGTGTCATTTTGATCAATACTGCAAGGGGCGAAATAGTTGATACGGCAGCACTGATTGATGGCATTGAAAGCGGAAAAATCGGGGCGGCAGGTTTAGATGTAATAGAAGAAGAATACGGATTATATTATCACAACCTTTCAACGAAGGTTATTAATAATAGGAATTTGGCAGTCCTTAAAAGTTTTCCAAATGTGATCGTTACGCCACACCTGGCGTTTTACACGGAGCAAGCGATCAGCGATATGATTGAAAACAGCATAAAGGGTTGTCTTTTGTTTTCTCAAGGTAAAGAGAATCCGTTTGAGGTTAAGTAAACCTTTTCCGAAAGTGGTTTTCAAACGGTACGCAAGTCAAAAATACGAAGCTCCTACGCAAACGGATATATGATTCGATTAAAGAATAAGGTGGATATTTATGACACAGACTAAAAACTCAAAAGAAATGATTAACGAGCTTCTTGACAAGCATTACAAAGAAGCAATGGATGAAAAAGCCGCAGGCGGAATTGTCGCATGGGCAACATCAATCTCTCCGCAAGAACTCCTTGAAACAATGGAAATAAAAGTCGTGTACCCTGAAAACCATGCGGCAGCGGTCGGAGCAAGAAAAGATTCGGAAAAGTTCATTGAACGTTCGGAAATCAACGGATATTCGGTTGATATCTGCTCTTATGCAAGAGTAAACTTGGGTTACATGGAAATAAAGGACAGCATTGCAGTTAACATGCCGATGCCCGATATAATTTTTGCTTGCAGCAATATTTGCAACACAGTTATAAAATGGTATGAGAATATCGCAAAAGAATTAGACATTCCAATGATTCTTTTTGACATGCCATTTAATCATACTTATGAAGTTTCCGAAGAAAGTGTCCGTTATATACGCGGGCAGTTTGAAGAAGCGATTGAAATATTAGAAAAAGTCACCGGCAGAAAATTTGACTATGACAGACTTAACGAAGTCATGAAAATTTCAAATGAAACGGCTATGTGGTGGAAAAAAGCGACAGGACTTGCGAGTGTTGTGCCGTCGCCAATGAACGGCTTCGACTTATTTAATTATATGGCGATGATCGTATGTATGAGAGGCAGAAGAGAGGGGCTTGAATTATTTAAACTATGGCATGACGAGCTTGAGGCAAAAATCCAAAAAGGTGCAGGACCTTGGAAAGATGCAGATGAAGAATATCGAGTGTTATGGGATGGAATTGCGTGCTGGCCATATTTATCAGACACATATAAGACACTTAAGAAGTACGGAATGAACGTTATCACATCTACTTATCCCGATTCATGGACAATTTTGTATGAAAACGGTGACCTTGACTCGATGGCAAAAGCCTATAATTCAAACTATGTTAATCGGAACTTGGATTTTTGTGTCGACAACATAGTAAATTTGGTCAGGGAATTTTCCCTTGACGGAATTGTTTATCATTCAAATCGCAGTTGCAAACTTATGGATTTCAGGCAGTTTGAAATACAGCGGAGGGTTGAGGCAGAAACAGGTGTTGCATCAGTTATATTTGACGGTGATCAGACAGACCCGAGGGCGTTTTCATTAGCACAGTATGAAACAAGAATACAAACGCTGGCAGAGATGATGAGGCAGCGTTAGATTGTTCCGAAGGGCTTGCTTCAAGAGCCAAGAGAGCCACGGAGTGAACAGTAACAAAATAAATGAATAGCTACGCAACAATATTAAAAGTAACACGGAAAAGCTGCTCAACAACATAAAGGTAACATAGAAAAGCTGTTTAACAACATAAAAGTAACACGGAAAAGAAACAAGAGAAAGTAAGAAAATAGTAAAGTAAACAGTAAGGTAAATATTATGAAATTAATAAACGAACTCGTTCAAATTGCCAAAAATCCGGATAAAGCCGTAAAAGACTACATAAGCAGGACAGGTAAAAAAGCGGTTGGTTGGTTTCCGGTTTATGGAGCTGAAGAAATTATTTATGCGGCAGAGATGCTTCCTGTCGGCATGTGGGGTGGTCAGACAAGCATAGCAAAAGCACCGCAATATTTGCAGACGTTTTGTTGTTCAGTAATGAAAGCTAACTTGGAAAATGGCATAAACGGCGTATATGGCTCGCTTTCTGCTGTAGTTATTCCGACGTTTTGTGATACGTTAAAATGTGTGAGCGAAGTGTGGAAAGCAGCTGTACCTACGCTTCCCAGCATAACTTTTGTTTTCCCGCAAAACAGAAAAATCGATGCTGGTATAAAGTTTATGGAAGATGAACTTACAAGGCTTGCGAAAGAGCTTGAAAAAATGTCAGGAAAAGAAATTCAGCCCCAGGACATAGAGGTGAGCATCGGTGTTTACAATACATATCGAAGTGTGGCAAGAGAATTTGTGCAGTTATCATCAAACTACCCGAAAACAATCAGCACTGTAATCAGGCACAACGTTTTAAAAGCAGCGTTTTTTATGGACAAAAAAGAATATAGCGCACATTTAAGCAAAGTTAACGAAGAGTTAAAAAGCATGCCGCCTGAAAGAAAAAACGAAAAAGGAATAGTAATCACAGGCCTGCTTGCCGAACCCGATGAATTCTTAGCTTTGTTTGATGAGAACGGTTTTGTGGTTACAGCTGATGATTTGGTCCAAGAGAGCAAGCAGTTTAGAGTAGATGTTCCAAGCGATGGCAGTTCGCCTATTAACAGGCTGGCAAAACGTCTTGTTAACATGGATGGTTGTTCACTTCTTTATGACTATGGTAAAAGTCGAGGTCAGAAGCTAATTGACATGGTAAACGAAACTGAAGCATCAGGCGTAGTTGTTTGCATGATGAAGTTTTGCGACCCGGAAGAATTTGACTATCCAATATACAAAAAAGAATTAGAAGAAGCAGGAATCCCAATATTATATCTGGAAATTGAGCAACAAATGGATTCGGTTTCGCAGTTTAAAACGCGAATGCAGGCATTTTCCGAGGTAATCTAAGGTCAATAGAAAAAATGAAAAAATTAGGTGATAAAAATAATAATAAAACAAAAAAGTATGGGAGGACATGGTAGCTATGTACAAATCTAGCGAAATAATGGCGGCTTACAATGCGAAGCTCAAAACGGCTGACGAAGCGGTTAAAGTTATAAAATCAGGCGACAGGGTGCATTATGGGTTGTTTAACGGATTGGTATTTGACCTTGACAAAGCTCTTGCAAAGAGAACCGAGGAATTGCGTGACGTTTTGGTGTGTACGACAATATGGGCTCACTCCGAGCCGCCCGCGGTTTTGGTTGCAGACCCGGAGTCGAAACATTTTAAGTATCTGAGTACGCATTTTAGCGGTTTTGACAGAAAAATGAACAAAGAGGGCAGATGTTGGTTCATTCCCGTACATTTTAGGGAAAATCCGAAATATTGGGCAGAGAATGTTGGTGATATAGACGTTGCGATGCTTCAAGTCGCACCCATGGACAAATATGGCAACTTTAATTTAGGACCTCAAGTAGCGGAATATTGGGGAATTTTCGAAAAAGCAAAAAAAATAATTGTGGAAGTCAATAAAAATCAACCGATTGCACACGGAATTCAAACGTTCTTAAATATCAGTCAAGTTGATATGGTTGTAGAAGGCTCAAATGTGGCACTACCTGTTATATCGCCAAAGGCACCGGGCGAAATCGACAAGAAAATCGGAAAATTTGTAGTTGAAAAAATTTCCAGCGGAAGCACGCTTCAGCTTGGCGTAGGTGGGTTGCCAAACTACGTAGGCTCTTTAATCGCAGATTCGGACATAAACGACCTGAGCGTGCATTCTGAAATGTTCGTGGACGCATATCTAAAACTTTTTAACGAGGGCAAGATAACCGGAAATAAAAATTTAGATAAAGGTAAGATGGTGTACACATTCTCTCAAGGAACCAATGAATTATACGACTTTATTAACGAAAACCAACTACTGCATGCGGCTCCTGTGGACTATGTCAATGCCCTTGAAGTAATTGCCGCAAACGATAAAGTTGTGTCTATAAATAGTTGTTTGCAGGTGGATTTGTTTGGTCAGGTTAATTCCGAATCAGCAGGATTACAACATATCGGCGGAACAGGCGGGCAATTGGACTTTGTAATGGGGGCGTTCAAATCCAAAGGAGGACAGAGCTTTTTATGTACGCCGTCAGTCAGGGAAAAGCAAAACGGCGAACTGGAATCCCTTATCATGCCAACGCTACCTGAGGGATCAATTGTTTCAGTTCCCAGAGCGGCAACGCATTACATCGTTACTGAATTCGGAATGGTTAACTTAAAGGGAAAATCTACGTGGGAAAGATCTGAGGCTCTTATTTCGATTGCACATCCTAGTTTCCGTGAAGAATTGATCAAAGAAGCAGAGCGCATGGGAATTTGGAAAAATAGCAGCAAAATTTTATAAAGCAGCAAGCAAAAATTTTTTAAAAAAATCTTGACAAGATGAAAATAAAGTATAAAATTATAGTTAGCACTCAATTAATAAGAGTGCTAACAAATTTATATCGTTAAATTAAATTAAAATAAAACAAAAGGACAGAAAGGAGATATCAAAATGAGTTTTGGAATTAAGCCTTTAGGAGAAAGAGTCGTTATTAAGAGGCTGGAAGCAGAGGAAAAAACACAAAGCGGTATCGTATTACCTGGGCAAGCGAAAGAGCAACCTCAAATGGCAGAAGTTGTAGCGGTAGGTCCGGGAACGAAAGATGAAAAAATGGAATTAAAACCCGGAGATACGGTTGTTTTTTCAAGATATGCCGGTACTGAAATCAAGTACAAAGGCACTGAATATACAATTATGAGCCAAAAAGATATTTTGGCTACCGTAGCATTATAGGACGAAAGAGAGGGATAAAAAACAATGGCAAAAAACATGTATTTTGGTGAAGAGGCTAGAAGAAGCCTACAAGCCGGCGTAGATAAACTGGCTGATACAGTTAAAATAACTTTAGGACCAAAAGGAAGAAACGTACTTCTAGAGAAAAAATTTGGTTCTCCACTTATCACAAATGACGGCGTAACGATTGCCAGAGAAATCGAACTTGAAGACGCTATGGAAAACATGGGTGCACAACTTGTAAAGGAAGTTGCGACTAAAACAAACGATGTTGCAGGTGACGGAACAACTACAGCTACACTGCTTGCACAAATTATCGTAAAAGAGGGATTCAAAAATGTTGCTGCGGGCGCAAACCCTATGATTTTGAAAAAAGGAATTCATGGAGCGGTTGACGTTGCAGTTAATGAAATAAAAAAGCTTTCAAAAGGCGTAGATAAAAAAGAGAGTATCGCACAAGTTGCCGCTGTTTCAGCGCAAGATGAAGAAATCGGAGTGCTTATTGCAGAAGCAATGGAAAAAGTCGGAAAAGACGGTGTTGTTGCGGTTGAAGAATCAAAATCTATGGGAACTACGTTAGAAGTAGTTGAAGGGTTGCAGTTTGATAGAGGTTACTGCTCTGCTTACATGGTAACTGACACAGAGAAAATGGAAGCAGTAATTGAAAACCCATACATTCTACTGACTGACAAAAAGATTTCTAATATACAAGAAATACTGCCTGTCCTTGAACAAATCGTTCAACAAGGCAAAAAACTTCTAATTATTGCTGAAGATGTTGAAGGCGAAGCACTTGCTACAATCATCGTAAACAAGCTAAGAGGAACATTTGACTGCGTAGCAGTAAAAGCTCCTGGATTTGGCGACAGAAGAAAAGCTATGATGGAAGATATCGCTATTCTTACAGGCGGAACAGTTATTTCGGAGGAAGTTGGCTACGAGCTTAAAGAAGCAACGCTTGATATGCTTGGATCAGCGGCATCAGTAAAGGTTAGCAAAGACAATACCGTTATTATTGACGGTAGAGGTGGGCAAAAAGAAATTCAAGCAAGAATTGCGCAAATCAAAGCTCAAATTGAAGAAACAACCTCTGAGTTTGATAAAGAAAAACTTCAAGAAAGACTTGCAAAAATGACAGGCGGCGTAGCAGTTATTAAAGTAGGAGCTGCCACTGAAACTGAGTTAAAAGAACGCAAGTTAAGAATAGAAGATGCACTAAACGCTACTAAAGCAGCGGTAGAAGAGGGCATCGTAGCAGGCGGTGGAGTTGCTTTTGTAAACGCTATTCCGGCAGTTGAAAAGTATGTAAAATCACTTTCGGGAGACGAAAAAACAGGCGCGGCTATCATCATGAGAGCACTTGAAGAACCAATCAGACAAATTGCAGAAAACGCAGGTTACGAAGGTTCTGTAGTAGTATCAAAAGTAAAAAGCAGCAAAGCAGGAATTGGTTTTAATGCTTTTGCGGAAGATTACATGGACATGATAAAGGCGGGTATCGTTGACCCTGCAAAAGTTGCAAGGTCTGCGCTTCAAAATGCAGCATCAGCGTCCGGCATGTTACTTACAACGGAAGCCGGCGTAGTCGAAGTTAAAAAAGACGATCTTATGATGCCTCCGATGGGCGGCATGGGTGGCATGGGCGGAATGATGTAATTTTGCTCCGCCAAATAATCTAATATTATTAAAATTTGAATCGGTGAGATTGTTGCAGTTTCACCGATTTTGCGTGGAAATTTGCAGTTGGCATAGCGTATTTGGTTCACTTTTTCCCTCAAAAACCTTGACTTTGCCGTAATAATTTAGTAATATATCCGTGGCGTGTGTTTCAAACAGACATGCCTTTGGAGGTTATTTATTAATGAGAACTATGTTTATAGGGGCAGTATGCCTTATGATAACGGTGCTTTGTGCGCTAACTATGATGGACACCGCTTATGCAGATACACGCGGTGTAGTTACGGGAAATGTGGTTAATGTAAGGTCTTCTGCGGAAATTAACGATGCTAACCGTATAATGCAAGTGCCTCGTGGCACGGAAGTAAAAATTATCGGTGCGAACGGTGATTTCTTTAGAGTAAATGTTGGTTACCATGAGTCAGTGTACATATCGCGTGAATGGATTAGAGTTTCTAATACACGGGGCGACTTGACTTATGGAGTTACGGTTTACAACATGCCGCGCGAATTAGGCGGATATCCTATTGGGACACTTTATGGTGGCACATTTATAGTCGTTACAGGTGAATTTTATGATTGGTTTAAATTCTATTATGCTGACGGCACAGCTTTTGTAGAAACGACGCATGTAACAATTCCTGATTTTGTTGAGCTGCCAAGGGCACGAATTCCAGGCATATCGGGACTCGGTGATGAAATTGCAGACTTAGCTTTGACTCTCTTAGGCATTCGTTATGTTCGTGGCGGAATGAGCAGAAGTGGTTTTGATTGTTCGGGTTTTGTTTCCTATGTGTTAAGGCAGTTTGATATAAGCGTATATCGCCGTTCGGTCGACATGGCACGAAATGGCGTACATGTTAATCGTAGCGACATAGAGCGTGGTGACCTTTTGTTCTTTGCAACAACGGGCGGTGGGCGTATCTCTCACGTAGGCATTTATATAGGCGGTGGAAGAATGGTTCATGCAGCAAATCAAAGAAGTGGTGTCCGAACAAGCGACATCAACAATAGTTATTTTGCGCCTAGATTTGTAACAGCTCGCAGAGTTGTTTAAGATTTTAGATTTTGCGCTGATAATCGAAAAAAACAAAGAGCTAACTGGAGTTAATCCGGCTAGCTCTTTTTATGAATACACTAGTTTTTGATAAATGGAGAAATTAGCTCATACACGTTAACTTCGGCTAAAGGATTTGTAGGAATTCCACCAGGTAGAGTTTGACTTCCATACGATATAAGATGAATAAGAAATTCATTGTTGTATTGACGTATGCGAATCGCCACTCCGGGCGGGAGTTTTTCTTGCGGAATTACTATAAGCGCAGTGGCGTTTCTGCCATAGTACAACGCATTATACTCAGATACCCAATTTTCAGTAGTTATTATGCTTTCGCATAAAATTTCGTCTCGACGAACGCCACCCCAATCTTGCCATTGCAGCCCCATTTGACCTTCGCGTAAGGATTCCCAGTCGTTGTTGCTGCTGCTTGGTGAACTACTTACGCCAAGATGCTCATTGCGTTCAACCGATTTGCTCCAATAGAGACTAATGAGACCGGTTTCGGGATTTCTGAATTCTTCGGCAGTAACACTTACCGGTCTCCAAAAAATTCTGTCTCTCCAAACATGAGCAATCCTTGTGTTTTCGGCACCAAAATAGACTATAATGCGATCGCGATTGAATTCGCTGAAAACTTCAATTCTTTGCGAACCGGGCGTCCACGTTATCCCCATGGTTTGAAGTGCGGCAGGGTAGCTGTAGTTTACTAAATAGTAGATTACAGCAATTGCTAAAATCGATAATATTATTATTTTCTTTATATGCTTTTTCATTACAGATTAGTCCTTAATCCAATATTTCCATCTGCACATCCCACTCTTTGGTGTAGCCGCTTTTTCGGATTAGTTCAATAAATCTTTCCGGATCCATCGCATGTGGGCTGATTGTTCCTTTAGTTGTTCCTTCAACTGCCATCTTTGCACCGATTACGGCAGGAAGCGCAACATTTATCATTGACGTGCCGTAAGTGTCATACATAAGCTGCCTTGGGGCAGTTGGATTAGTAAAATTAATCAAATATTTGATGGTTTTGCCATCTTTAGTGCCGATAATTTCTGTCATAATTGACACATGCTGAGTTTGGTCGGCCTTTTCAAAGTTTGCCGGGTCTTCGGCTAAGAAAGCATCGCCGGGTTTTGCAACGTGGTGTACAACAAAATCAAGAGGTTTGATTTTTGCGCCATTTACTTCAATTTCTTCTGTGTTTCCAAGTCCAAGTACTACCATCGGAGCGATTTGCGGATTAGCATAGTATTTAAAATCGCAGTATTTCAGACCTTTATCCTTAAAATACATGGGAATTGAAAAAGGTTCTTCATGTGCATGGTGAGTAACAAGAGTTTTACCGACCGGTTCAGGGAAATCCCACATTTCCGGCTCGGCAAATGGCTCACAAATACGTACAAATTCACCATTTTCAAATTTGTTGGTGTCTGCTACGAAATCTAAGAGTGCCGTTTTTGGATCCCAACCGGGATTCCATGGCTTTAAGATGTCCATTCCATCCGGAATGCTTGTATCTTTTTTTGCCAGCCTGATTTTCACGCTTTCAATTGTGTCCATTCTATCAGAGTAATATCTGATTAAGACGTTTGTGGTGTAACCGGAAGTCATACCGCAACCGAGTATGGCGGTTAAACCTTTTGCCTTAAACTCGTCGCTCAGTTTAAGTTTGCTGTTTGCAGTAAGGTTGCCGGTTTTAGTGTTATTTGGGTCGAAATCTTCATATAACACTTCTTCCCATGCAGTATTTATATAGTGTAAGCCTTCTTTTAAAGCGGCTTCGTAAACATTAACAAATAAACTGGCTGTGACAAGGTCGATTACCACATCATACCCTTTTAAAACTCGTTGGATGTCTTCAACTTTTGACGCATCTACCTGTTCAATTGTCAGCTTATCACTTTTAATTTTATCTCTTACTTTCTCCAAAAGCGGCAGATTTATGTCACATAGTTTAATTTTCTTCACATCTGCATCTCTTGCCAAAATCGAAGCGCAAGGACCGCCTTGTCCACCCGCACCTAATACTACAACATTCATGAGAATCCTCCTTTTTCCTGCGCAATTTATTATAATAAAAATGAAAACAAGTTTTGTTATGAAAAGTATATGTTAGTGCAGATTGTTTTGTCAAAGGTTTTGGATTTTTTGATGCAAATTTTTTGCAACTCGTAAGTTTGCAACTCGTAAGTTGCATTATTTTTTATCCATTGGCATGTTGTAAAAAGCCAAAGATTGTTATAAAATAGTTTAAACAAACTGTCGCGACATTTTTTGTTGCAGAAAGATATTGCAGAAATTAATTCATAGAAAAGAGGAAGCAAAATGGCAGAAATTTTCAAAGAACCATCAAGAACGTTTAGTGAATATCTCTTAGTTCCGGGATATTCGTCAAAAGAATGTACAGTCGAAAATGTTAGTCTTGCCGTTCCGGCAGTAAAATATAAAAAAGGGGAAGAACCTTCAATTATTATGAACATACCGCTTACATCGGCAATTATGCAATCAGTATCGGATGACAGAATGGCTGTGGCACTTGCAAAAGAGGGCGGTATTTCGTTTGTGTTTTGCTCACAAGCGATAGAAAGTCAAGCTGCGATGATCAGAAGAGTCAAAAGTCATAAAGCGGGATTTGTGAAAAGCGATTCGAATATAAGACCGGATCAAACCCTTGCCGATATTTTGACACTAAAAGAAAAATCAGGGCATTCGACCGTTGCGGTAACTGAAGACGGCACGTCAAGCGGAAAAATAGTCGGTATTGTGACGAGCAGAGATTATAGAATCAGCAGAATGTCACTCGATACAAAAGTTTCGGAATTCATGACACCGTTTTCATCTTTAGTTTATGCCAAAGAGGGAGTAACTTTATCCGAGGCGAACGACATGCTTTGGGATAACAAACTAAATGCACTTCCGGTAATTGATGAAAATAAAAGGTTAACGCATTTTGTGTTTCGAAAGGATTATGATTCGCACAAAGCCAATCCGAACGAGCTTCTCGATTCGCAGAAGCGTTACGTAGTTGGCGCAGGGGTTAACACACGAGATTACGAAGAAAGAATTCCAACCCTTGTTGATGCGGGCGTAGACGTTTTGTGTATAGACTCTTCAGAGGGATTTTCGGAATGGCAAAAGGATACGATAGACTTTGTCAGGAAAAACTATGGAGAAAACGTAAAGATAGGGGCAGGTAACGTCGTTGATGCTGATGGTTTCTTATACCTTGCAGGACTTGGCGCAGATTTCATAAAAGTTGGAATCGGTGGAGGCTCAATATGTATCACAAGGGAAGAAAAAGGCATTGGCAGGGGTCAGGCATCCGCTGTAATTGAGGTTGCACAAACCAGAAATAAATATTTTGAAGAAACCGGCATTTATATTCCGATTTGTTCTGACGGCGGAATTGTTTATGATTATCATATGACATTGGCACTTGCGATGGGCGCGGATTTCTTAATGCTCGGAAGATATTTTGCGCGTTTTGACGAAAGTCCAACCAGCAGACTTGTTGTAAATGGAAATTATGTAAAAGAGTATTGGGGTGAGGGCTCAAACAGAGCAAGAAACTGGCAAAGATACGATACGGGCGGAGACGGCAAATTATCTTTTGAGGAAGGCGTCGATTCATACGTACCATATGCAGGCGGGCTTAAAGACAACGTGAATCTTTCGTTAAGCAAAGTTAAATCAGCTATGTGCAATTGCGGCGTGTTAAGCATTCCGGAACTGCAAGCAAACTCTAAACTGACGCTGGTGTCTGCAACGAGCATAGTTGAAGGCGGTGCGCATGATGTTATACTCAAGGAACAAGTAAACTTAAAGTAGTATGACGGGTTATTTTTCCGAAAAAATTCCACCGTCGGTAGTGATGCGGAATCAAGATGAAAAATAAAATATTAACTGGAGGCAAGATGGAAAAATCCAAAATATATGTAGTTGACGCAGGTGGACAAAACAGCCACTTAGTCGCAAGAAAAATCAGGTTGGCAAATGTTTACTGTGAGATTACAACCTTTGAAAAATTCATGAAAGGCGAAGGAATTGACAACCTCAAAGGGATAGTAATTGTAGCCAGCCCGGAATCAGGTATGGCTTTGTCATGTGTCAATATTTCGGACGATAAAGGCGTGGAGATTCCAACGTTTGTGTGCGAAGGCATAGATAGCTCGGATGTTAATAAAGATATATATAGTGCTGATAAAGAAAAAGTGGAGCTGTCTGAGTTTTTATTTGAAAAATGCAAGTGTGAACCAACCTGGAAAATGGATAATTTTGCAGAGGAAAAAATAAAGGAAATAAAGCAAATCGTAGGCGACAAAAAAGTTTTGTGTGCACTTTCAGGCGGTGTAGATTCGTCAGTTGCGTCGGTTCTTGTGCATCGTGCAATAGGTGATAATCTTACGTGCGTTTTCGTTGACCATGGACTTTTAAGAAAAGACGAAGCAAAACAAGTCATGGAAGTCTACGGAGAGCAGTTTAACATGAAGATAAGACATGTGAATGCACGTGAGCGTTTCTTAGGTAAACTTGCAGGAGTATCTGACCCTGAGCAAAAGAGAAAAATAGTAGGCGCAGAGTTTATAAGCGTCTTTGATGATGAAACTAAGAAGATATATGATGAAGAAGGCGAAATCTCGTTTTTGCTGCAAGGAACAATCTACTCTGATGTGGTGGAAAGCGGAGTAGGCGGCAAACTAGTCAAAAGCCACCACAATGTAGGTGGACTGCCAGAAGATATGAAGCTTGAGCTTCTTGAGCCTTTGAGATATCTTTTTAAAGATGAAGTTAGAAAACTCGGTGAAGAACTGGGCATAGCTCCAAAGCTCGTTTGGAGGCAACCGTTTCCAGGTCCGGGTCTTGGTGTTAGATGTCTTGGGGAAATAACAGAAGAAAAATTAGAGATATTAAGAGAGACCGACGCAATTCTAAGAGAAGAAATTGAAAAAGTTGGGCTAAATAAAGATATATGGCAATACTTCACGGTGATTCCTGAAATGAAAAGTGTAGGGGTCAGAGATGGCGAACGAGTTTATGGACATACAATAGGAATAAGGGCAGTAACGTCTGTTGATGCGATGTCAAGTGACTGGGCAAGAATTCCCCATGACATCCTGGCAAAAATCTCAAGCAGGATAACAGACGAAGTAAACGGCGTAAACCGTGTAGTTTACGACATCACGACAAAGCCGCCGAGCACGATAGAGTGGGAGTGACGAGAGACGCATCAAAACCCCATAATTACAGACATTTCATGCTTACAAAAAACTTGGCACTTCAAACATACTAAGCCTTTTTTCGGACAATATAATTTACAAACCTATTCAGCGAATTGCTTATTTTTGCACGTTATAAGTCTTACTATTAAAATTAATAGGCATACTCCACCGATGGATATCAGGTTACTGTTCACACATTGTCGGATTTGTGGCTAAATGGCTCTTTCCGCAATCTGTTCGGGGTATGTCATGTTTGTTTCACAAACATTTCGTTATTAGATTG
>JGI20163J26743_11538324_pt1 | contig 18747 bp, 16 predicted proteins | sample TergutCu122P1_FD_26743 | JGI IMG/M metagenome (IMG submission 26743) | reverse complement strand
TCCTGATAATGCCATAACCGTAATTAGCACAAGCAGGAGAAATGACACAATGAAAGAGATTCTTTTTCTCTTCATCATCTTTTTCTCCCTTTCTTTTGATTCCTCTTAGAATGAATTACGAACAATAAGCAAGTAAATTGTTGCATGCTGGTATCGCAGCGATTGTTCGCATAGGCATGTTTTCCGACTGATGCTTGCGTTTTTTCGCCTTCTCAGCTCTCACCAATGGCTTTCAAGAAAATACGGTGTTTCTTGATGAAAAAACAAACAGCAATTACGGCGGCGCACCCGCTCAGGACTTTCACCTGATTCCTATACCTTATATCATCAGATTCTCAATTATACCTTATTCAAGGTACAAGGAGATTTTAACACAGATGACCTAAAAAAAGCAAGGGTAGAAAAACCACATTGCCTTTTTTAGTCGCTCTTATTTTCTAATACTTTCTTTCGTGATGGGGCTCAAACGTTTAGCATTCGTCTGCAAAACGCATCCTTACAAACTGCTCTTTCGGGGCATCATGAGCTTTAAGGGTTTGTACCATGGCGTCTTCCATTCGTTTCCTGTTTATTTCATCTGAGTCAAAAATATTGTTTTCTTGCGCATAATCGCTCTCAAGATCGTAAAGTTGATCATGCTGCTCCCATTCATAAAGCTTTACATAACGTAAGGTTCCATCATCATTTGCCTTGACAATGTCTGCCGGTATACGGAATACGGGGTAATTGACCCAAGAAAGATAACAATCGCTTGTGATGGCAGTAGGGTCAGTCAACCGATCCAAACCGAAATAAACAAAAGCCTCGGTAGGCATACATGTATAAACGTTAAGAGGCCTGTTGTCCGGCGTTGGGGTGCGGAAATAGGTGTATCGCCCATCCGTTATGTTAATCTGCTTGCCAAAATAGCCATATATGGCATAGTCACGAATGGATTTAACTTCTCCTCGAACCATTGGAAGCCAAGAACGACCGTGGAGTGGGTTACGACAAACACTGTCGTCAATCCCGTAAATGTCCATAAGGGTAGGCAGAATGTCGATATTTTGCGTCAACCCATTACATCTGGTTCCTGCTCCCTCGCTTCCAGGTAGATGCACAATAAGTGGAATATGATAAACTTCGTTAAAAGCAGGCATATAGTTTTTGGCCATATACCCGTGTTCCCCTAGCATATAACCGTGGTCGGTAGTATAAATAAACGCAGTATCATCCCACATATTATATCGATCCATAACATCTAGAATTTTGCCTAGCCAATGGTCGGTCATAAGGAATAAGGCGAGGTATCTTTTCTTAATATGTTTAAGTGCTTCTTCGTCCACATCTACATGCTTGTACTCTGGCCATAGATAGAGGGTACCCTCATAGTCATCACCCACAGCATCAAGATAATGTTGGGGCACCTCAAAGGGCTCGTGAGGATCAAAAGGCTCCACCCAAAGCATAAAATCATCTTGGTCATGGTTTTCCTCTAGCCAATCGGCGGCATTTTGAATCGTGACCGCACTGGGGTATTTTGATTCGTCGTCCACAAAAGCATCACGGTTGTACCAGTATTGAGGCACAATTTTCCCTAAATGTTCCGGTATTTCTTTTTCTTTGGTCCTTGAAATCCATGGATCCCATTCTTGACCGCGAATTAGCTCCCAACTGTCAAACATCTGACAGTAACCTTCGCCGCCAAGTTCAAAATAATGATAATGGTCTGTAATCATTCTAGAACTTACACCTGCTGTACGCATAATTTGAGGAAGGGTATAGTCGAAAGGTTCAATGGGTCCCCAGTTGCGGTCCAAAAAGTTTAAGCGGCCTGTCATAATATCCCTTCGGGCAGGCATACATGGGGCTGAACCTGTCCAATGGTTATCAAATGTAATGGAGCGCTGTGCCAACCTTTCAATATTAGGCAAATGAATACCACTGCTGTTATAGAGTTTCATAAAACGTCTCATTGCAGTATCAGATAAAAATAGTATACTTCTCATAAAAACCTCCTACCACCATTTAATTAAATCAGTTACATATTTACGCACTTTTATAAATTCATCTGAGGTAATATCTCTAGGATAAGGCATGGTAACGTCTATACTCTCTTTGATACTTGCAGGCTTTTGAGATAAGATCAATATCCTCTCTGCAAGATATACGGCCTCTTCAATATTATGGGTAATGAATATAACGGTACTGCCAAGTTCTTTCCACAAGCGAATCACCTCATCTTCAAGGTAAAATCGCGTTTTCACATCCATCTGACCGTAAGGTTCGTCCATTAACAGAAGATCTGGATTCATGGCAAAGGCGCGGCCGATGACAACTTTTTGTTCCGTACTGACCGAAAGTTGCCCTGGATATGATGTTCGGTATTTTTCAAGACCCATTAAATTGATGATGGTTTCCACCCGCTCATCAATATATGCTTTTTTTCTTTTTTTCATCTCCAGCCCAAACCGTAGATTTTGCTCCACAGTAAGCCAAGGAAAAGCAGAGGCTTCTTGAAAAACAAAGGCCAAATTGTGTTTTTGGGCGTTGGCTGGTTCTCCGTCTATTAGAATATCACCACTTGTAGCAGGAATAAGACAAGTAAGCAGGTTCAAAAAAGTTGTTTTTCCACAACCTGTTGGACCGACGATACATACAAATTCCTTCTTTTTAATGTTAAAATTGCAATCATCCAAGACATGCAAATCCCCAAAATATTTATGGAGGTTCTTTACCTCGACTTTATACTCTGTTCCGTCCATCTCCAGCCCTCCTGTTAATCCAAATCCAAATCCATGTTGCTGCTGATCTTTTGACGCAGTTCCAAAAATATCTTGGAGATATTGTCACGGGGTCGTGGCATCATACTAAGGTCATATACTTCCTTTACTTTAGCTGGGCGACGGCTAAGCAATACAATTCGATCACCCAAATATAAAGCTTCTTCAATGTTATTCGTAACAAAGAGTACTGTCCTGCGGTCTTCCTCCCAAATGCGTAAAATCTCTTCTTGCATTTGGTAACGGGTCTGAGCATCAAGAGAACCAAAAGGCTCGTCCATTAGAAGGATTTCAGGGTTTGCGTTATAGGCTCGAGCAATCCCCACTCGCTGTTTCATGCCACCAGATAATTGGCGAGGATAGCTGTTCTCAAAGCCTTCCAGCCCCACCAACTTTAAAAATGCCTTTGAGGTTTCACGTCTTTTTGACTTGCTAACGCCACGATATTTTGGAGCCATTTCCGTATTCTGAAGAGCTGTTTTCCAGGGCAAAAGAGCCATACGTTGAAACACCATGGCAATTTTGTTGGTTGTACCTTTGATTTCTTCTTCGTCTATGGTGACTCGGCCTGTAGTTGGTGCTTCCAACCCAGAAAGTATGTTAAGGAAAACACTTTTGCCACATTGGCCCGGACCTAAGATAACCAAGAATTCATTTTCATAAATATCCAAAGAGATATCTTCTACCGCATCAAAATCACCTTTTTTTGAAAAATAGGTTTTGCTAATGTTTTGTGCACTTAGCTTTATTTTTCTTTCCATGGACACAGCCACACCTCCAATCTATTGAAAATGAAGGATATTAATGCGCCGACGGAGCCGATAAAGACCATGGATACCATGGTCAACGCAAGGTCGCCGCTATCAGAGCCTCGGATGACCAAAAAGCCAAGACCACTCCTTGCGGAGAGCATTTCTGCCGCTAGCATCACTACCCAACCTACGCCGATTGCTGTGCGAATACCCGCAAAAATTGATGGGAATGCCGATGGCAGAATAATATCAAACAAAACTTGTCTTTGATTGGCACCAAAGATATAACCAGCGTGGATATTTTGTTCAGGCACCATGCTGACCCCAGTGAAGGTGTTGACAACGATTGGCATAAAACATCCCAAGAAAATGATAAAAACCCTAGACTCATCACCGATCCCCAACCACATTGTAATTAAAGGAACCCATGCAATGGGCGGGATTGGACGTAAAGCTTCAAAGATAGGCTTAAAAATCCCTCGGAAATGTTCACTCCACCCAATGAGCAGTCCAAAAGGGATACCAATAACAATGGCGTAAAAAAGAGCCATCAAAACAAGCCGCAGACTAGCCCAGGTATGACCTAAAATAGACATATTGGCAATGGGATAATTGGCCAGGACAAAGAAACGTTCAACCACCTGTATTGGGTTTGGCACTAAAAATCCAGTTCTGGCAGACATGCCAAACCAAATGAGAAAGAAAGCAATGATAGACCCAATTGGAAGTAATCTTAAAATGGTTTGATAAGTTTTGCTCATTTGTTGATCGACCTCCATTTCAATATTCGTCTTTCCATGGCTTCAAAAGCAGTGGTGAACAGAAGGCCAAGTGCCCCAATCATGATCATGCCACCTATAATCAAGTCAATCCTAAAAAAGGTACGACCCATAAGAATCATATAACCCAATCCACGGCTAGCGGCAAGCATTTCAGCGGCAACCAATGTTGACCAGGAATTACCAAGGGATATCCTCATCCCTGCAAAGACCATGGGTAACGCACTAGGGATGCCCACACGAAGGAATATTCTCCAATTCGGAGCCCCACATGTTTTGGCAACATTAATGTAAACAGGGTTGGTTAATTTGATTCCGGTATAAGAATTAATCAGACTTGCCACAAAAGCAGATAAGAAAACAATCGTCGACTGTGCAAGTAAACCAATCCCTAAGAAAATAATCGTGAAAGGAATCCATGCGATGGGGGGAAGCGGACGAAGAATTTCAAATATAGGGCCTAGAAACCGGTCGATGGGTTTATACCAGCCCATTAACAAACCTAAGGGAACGCCAATGATTACCGCCAATCCAAAGCCAGAGGTGGCAATCAATAAGCTGGACCAGATATGCTGAAATAACAGTGCACCATCAGGTCTAACGTCATAAGTTTTAGTGATTAGGGCTCGGACTACTTCTAAGGGCGTTGCAATCAATCGCCGGTCAATGAGTTCAAAGTGAGCAGCAAATGTCCAGATGCCCAGAAAAACAATAAAACCAGTCACTCCAAGGATAATGCTTTTAATAAACTTTTTGCGCTGTTTTGCCAAAGCCTTTTCTCTTGCTTGCAAGCGTTCAGAATCAGTCATATGTTATAAACTCTCCTTGCCGTAGCAATTAGGGTGAGAAGAATAAGTCAGACTCGCCTTATTCTTCTCATCCTAAGTCAGTAGGGTTCTTTAATCTACTACATGGTGTATGAAATAAATACTTGGGTTAAGCTTAAAAGTTTAGCAGATCAGTCCAAGCCCTTGTAATATTCAATAGCACCTCTCAGGAAAGTATCGTCAAAACTTGCGAGAACCTTCTGGCGCTCTTCTTCTGTACGCATTCCCGCAGCAAGAAAGTAGTCCATAACATTGTCAAGATGTGCTATAAAGCTTCCGTCTTCAAGCATTATTTCCTGCTCATTCGCAGGTGGGGCAAAATGCTCCTCTACCACTTGGCGAGCAAAATCTAGGGTAACGATAACGCCTTCCTGCTGCATAATATCATAGAGAATTTGAGCGGCTTCATCTCTGTTTTCATTCATCCACATAAGACCACGGAATATAATATTCATCACCGTTTGTACAACTTCCGGGTTTTCGGCCAAAATGGTTTCAGTAGCTGAAACTGCAGAAGGAATGAATAGGTCAGCGCTCTCGGCACTGGAAACCTCTTTCCAACCTTCTTCAACACCTTGAGGTGTAAAAGCAGCTTGCAAAGTGATGGCATCGCCTTCCCCAGCTAGAAATGCTTGAAACGCAGCAGGGGGTTCCATGTTGACAATATTGACATCATCCTCTGTTAGCCCAATGGCTTGAAGCGTAGCTAACAAATTAAGGTGCATTACCGTACCTCTGGTAGCAAGAACATCAATTCCAGTCCAAAGGTCAGGTGTTCCGTATATTTCCGGATAGCCTGGAAAGTGGCCACTTCCTGCAGTATAAATCGGACTGTCTGGTCTTACAAATATTCGGTGGGAGGCATGATCCCAAACACTAAAAGCAAGAATCGTCAAATCGTGTCCAACGACGCCAGCTACAGTTGCTGGAATGCCAGCGATACCGATGCACCAAGCGCCACCAGCAACCGCTTCCATTTGCGGCGGTCCGGTAATATATATCAGTACATCCACATCCAAACCGGCCTCTTCAAACCAGCCTTTTTCCATCGCTATATATATAGGCAGGCTGTGTGGTGAAGGCTGTCCACTTAATGTGATACTAAATAACCCATCGTCATCAGTACCTCTACCACACGCTGTGGTGGAAAGTAACAGGACAAGACTTAAAAGAATAACAAGTAACTTTCTCATACCAATACTCCTTTCTAAACCAAAATCAGATTGCTAAAGGGACGACATTTGAAATCATAGCATATACCAATGACCCGATTGGTATTATTGTTAATACCAGCTGTGTTACGTGAATTCTATCATAATAGATAAGGTGCGTCAACAAATTTTTGTTTAAAATGCTCGTTTTTTGTATTTCTTTTGTTTCTGAAAAATGAACAGAATAGAGGCGAAAAAAGCCCTATGTCTGTATACTAACAATTCCCATAACTGAAAAGATAATTAATGCAATAATTGCTATGCCAAGAACGATGCAGAACCAGTCTTTTTCTTTCAAAATTTGATAGATTACTGCAGGCACTAAGCCAAATAAGCCAAAGGCGCAGCTAATTCCAATGAGGAGCATTGCCCAACTGTCTACCATTGTAAGATGCCTAAGATAAAAATGTCCGCCTGGAAAGGTGTCATACATTGAATATTCCCAAATTTCTACCGGATCTGCACCTGCAAAAATTGCCTGAAACAAAAGGTTTGGATTGAGTATATTGTTTGAAGGGTTCGCTAAAATAAAGATAGGAACAATCAGGGCCCCTACCGCTACAAAAATAGTAATCCAATAAACAAAACTGCCAAAAATCCTCTGGCTTTTTGGGGTTGTTTGATGTATCTGATTGCTTAAAAAAGGTTGTTTCTTAGCCATTGTTCCTCCTCCGCTCCCGAAAAGCTATCATAGCGGCACCAAGCATAATCAATATGAAGAGGATGACCTGCACAAAAGCGGGTATTTCTCTTATGAATCCGAGCATTTCCAGTCCTTTTGTAACTAAAGTAAAACTTGTGAAAACCATAACGCCAATCAAGATGATGCGCACAAAATCAACTTTCACTCTAGTTAATGCGTGGGCGCCAATAAAGCCGCCAACCACTTGGCCAGCTAACCAAGGCAACGTAAATAACGGAATAACAGCACCTGCAAAAATGTACGGCCAAACCGACATGGAGCCACCGACGCCTAAAATAACATTAGAGCTTGCAGCCGCTACTCGTAGTGGCAAGCCCATTCCTATGTTAAGAGCTGGGGTAATGGCCCAGCCACCTCCCATCCCAAAAAAACCTCCCAAAATACCAATAAGAAAAAGGAGAACCATGCCAAGTGGGGCGCGTTTTACTTTGTAGTTACGAATTTCTTTTTCCCCTTCTTCATAATAACGCCCTTCTAGTTTTAGGAACCTTGTTAGCTTATCAACATGCTCAACTTTTGGAGAAGTCATTTTTTTACCACCGCTTAAAAAGAAAATAACAAGAGCCAACAAAATACATCCCAATGCCAACCTTAAAGCGCCCTCTCCCATTACCCCTGTACCAATCGCGGTATGAATGGCAAGTTCTGCCCCTAGAAACGCACCTAAACCTAGACAGAGTATCATCACAAGGTTTAATCGATAATTGGAAAGCCCCTTCTTTGTGAAAATGCCTGCAGAAACTGCGCCAGATGACATGGCCACAATAATGCCGGTTCCACGTACCAAAAGGCTATTAATATCTGTAAAGGCAAGCATAACAGGGGTGAAAATAATTCCGCCACCAATACCTGCCATAACAGACAAAATAGCAATTGCGACACTTAGGAAGAAGGAAACAAACAAAATCCAGACAATCGTAGAAGTCTGCATTCCGTTATGTACAATATCTGTAGCTCTGGATAACGCCATAAGACAAGCAAAACTAACCGCAACAGTTGTGCCTATAATAAAGCATTCAAGGTACGGGAAATCCGAATATTTACATTTTTTAATTATCTTTTGTAGTAGTATCACAGTGTTCTTTTCCTTTGGATGAAAACGGTAAGCAAATCCTTCAAATATGTATCTAAAAACAATCTCATACCGCAGTTTTCGCCGTAAACAGCTTTAGCCATTCGCTTGCAACCGCCTTGACACCAATTGTAGTGGGTGCAGTTCTGACACCACACAGGCATCTGCCTAGACTTTTTAAGGAAGTCGCTGTTGATTGCAAGTTCAAAGATTTTTAACAAAGATTGATGTGCCAGGTTTCCAAGTCGATATTCATCAAGAACATAAAAATCGCAGGGGTATACAGAACCATCGGATTCCACTATGATTTGCGGGGTACAACCACCGCTAATGCCACATGTAACTCTTTGGCCATATAAAAGTAAAGCGGCAAGGTCATCAAAAAGTTGAATGCTGATTAGATTGCCCTTTTCCATCTCTTTTTTCCATAAAGGGAATAAATCAGCATAAAAATGATAGAATCGCTTGCTAATGAGGGCGCCGGTAGTGTGGCCGTCGTCCTTAAGTGGTTCCAAGCAAGGAATAAACTGAATATAGCGTATCTTTTCGTTCAAAATGAAGCGCCAAAGTCTATTCGCCTTTCTGGCATTTTCCACTGTCAAGACAGATAAAATATTATAATCTATGTTATACTTATCTAGTTGCTTTTTTGAATCCATAACACGGGCATAAGTGCCTTCCCCTTGCCCGTCCTTACGGTTTTGATTATGCATGGTAACATTTCCATCTAAGGATAAACCAATCAAAAAATTATACTTTTTAAATAATATGCACCACTCATCGTTTATCGTCAGACCGTTGGTCTGAATTGCGTAATGAACAGAAATGGTCTTTTTTGTTGCGTCCACTTTTTCTGTAAAGTATCTAAAAAAATCCAAGCCAGCCAAAGTTGGCTCACCGCCTTGAAAAACGAAAGTGAGTTGGTCCTTAGGTTTTAATTCGCAAAAAACATTCTCGATTAAGCTAGAAGCGATTTCTCTGCTCATAATTCCTGTAGATGGCGCTTGCCTTAAGGATGCCACATCAGAATAGAAACAATAACGACACTGCATATCACACAAGGACGAAGCAGGCTTTATCATAATTGTAAAATGTCTCATTGTTCCTCCTACAAGGTGTGTTGCGTATAGGTGTTATTGGCTGAATAACGATTAAGAGTAAGTTTATAACTGTAACTATCACCCTTGTAAAGTGCCCTTGAATAAGCAAGGGGAAGATTACCCTCTGTATAGGCTAAACGACAACGCACTAGAATCGGTGATTTCGGATTCAACTCTAATAGGTTGCAATCTTGTGGATTTGGAAGCTCCGCTGTAATGGTCTGCTCCGCTGAAATAAGTTTATAGCCTTGCTGTTCTAGCAATTGATAAACAATGATTTTGCTGAAATCCATCTGGTCAAACTGTCTTGCGATGCTCCGTGGAAAGTAAGAATAATCCAAGCCCAAGGATTCTCCCTGCACGATAATTTGTCGAATAAGAAAAAACATTTCTTTATCATTTTTCAGCCCCATAGCTTCAGCAATATCTTCGGGAGCACTCTCATAGCCTTGCTTAAGCACTTTTACTTCACAATCCATGTTCTTGCTGGCAAATTCCTCAACAAAACCAAGTAAAAAATCAAGCTTGGTTTCGATTCGCTTTGTGGATACAAATGTCCCCTTGCCCTGTTTTTTGAACACAATACCTTCCTGTGCTAAAGCATTTAACGATTGTCTAACGGTTACTCTGCTGATACTGTAAAGCTCAGCCAACTCCCTTTCGCTGGGAAGAAGATCACCCGGTTTGTATTTTCCTTCCTCTATCATTTGTTGCAGAACTTCTTTGAATTGTACATATATTGGTTTTCTTACTCCTGAATATAACATGGCGTTCCCTCATCCTCCTAATATCAAAAATCAAACTGGTATTAATAATGATACTAGTTTGATTTCTTTATGTCAACTGCCTTTTTAATTTGTTAGAAAAGAGGTTGTCTATTGCCACAGTTCAACCCGCGCCAGAGAGCTTGCCCCAAGGGCTACAACCCCTTCATATGCATTTGCAGAGATGTCAGAAAACCTTAGTTAATAAAACTATGCTTAACAAATTAAAGAACTTTGTCTGAGCGTAGCGAGTTATTTCTTTGATTTGTGCTTAAGCATATTTTTACTAACTCTTAGGTTTTCGACTTCTCGAAACCGCATATGAAGGGGTTGTAGCCCTTGGGGCAAGCTCTCTGGTGCGGGTTGAACTGTGGCTATCTATTACAACTTAGGCTTACTTAATCTGTTTTCTCATTTGCATTAGTGGCTGCCATCCAATGTTCGATATCTTGAAAAACTTCTTCTCGATTAATTTCATTTAACACTTCGTGTCTTGCATCTTCATAAACCTTGAGTGTAATATTTGTGGCGCCTTTTTCAACGAAACTTTCGTATACTTTTCTGATGCCTACTTCAAAGCCTCCTACAGGGTCTTTTGCTCCTGATACAATAAGAATCGGCAGGTTTTTTGGAAAATGTGAAGTTACATTCTTGTCATTAAGGTGCAGCAATCCATCAAAAAGGTTGTAGTAACCATTTGTTGTGAAGATAAAACCACAAAAGTCATCCTCGGTATACTTTTTCAACTCTTCCAGGTCTCTTGTGACCCAACTTCCTCTTGAGGAAGAATCCGCTGTCATCTTGTCAAATTTGCCGAAAACTAAACCATCCAAAAGTTTACTTCTATAATGAACACCTTTAAAAGCTCCAATGAAACGGCATAAGGATTTTGCCACCATAAGAGTGATTGCACTTTCATGACCAACGATTCCCGAAAAGATAACTCCTTCAAGCCCTTCTCCATATCTTAATAAATACTGTCGCAATAAGGTTGATCCCATACTATGCCCTAACATGAAATAAGGGAGAGCAGGATATTCTTTGGAAATCCTTTCTCTCAAAAGATGCATGTCCCTAATTAAATAGTCATTTCCTTGTTTGCCGTAGAAATATCCGTAATCCTCAGCAGAGGAAACGGATTTACCATGGCCTAAATGGTCATGACCAACTACATAATAGCCGCATGCATTCAAGTGCTTGGCAAAATCAGCATAGCGTTCAATGTGCTCTGCCATACCATGACTGATCTGTAAAATGGCTTTTACCTCATCCTTTGGCTTCCATGCTACCCCGCGGATTTCAGTATTGCCACAGCTAGATGTAAAGCAAAACTCTTCTCTCATATCTTTTAAGCTCCTTTTCTGAATGAAACGATACATCTTATAGAACCTATTATAATGGCATTTAATGATTATAGAAAGCCCCAGATTTATAAAGAATAAGGGTGAAGAAGAGTAGAAAAAAGTACTAAAACAGTAGAGGATAGTACAAAAAAATAGTAGATATTTAGGGAAGTCTATGTTAAACTAGAACCAATAATACAAGGAGGAGAAATCATGTCTATAGTAGAAAACATCGGAAATGCGGTATTTAAGGGTAAGGCGAAAGAAGTAGTTACTTTAGTAGAAGAAGCACTTGCAAAGGGGATTTCGGCCCAGGAAATCTTAGAGGAAGGTTTGCTCAAAGGGATGGGTGAACTGGGAGTTAAGTTTAAGAACAATGAAGTGTTTGTACCTGAAGTATTAGTGGCAGCAAGAGCGCTTAACAAAGGAACGGAACTTTTAAAAGTAAAACTTTTAGAAGAGGGAGTTGAGCCTATTGGACGTGCTGTGATATGTACGGTTAAAGGGGACTTACATGACATTGGCAAGAATCTTGTGAAGATGATGATGGAAGGTGCAGGATTTGAAGTGATTGATTTGGGCATCGACATTCACGAAGATAAAATAGTTGAATCGGTGAAAGAGTCACAACCACAACTTGTTCTGATGTCTGCATTGTTAACCACCACCATGAATGAGTGCGGAGTGGTAATTGAAGCATTAGAAAATGCTGGTGTGAGAGATCAAGTGAAGGTTATGGTTGGTGGTGCTCCATTGACTCAAACTTTTGCAGACTCCATAGGAGCAGATGGATATGCAGCAGATGCAGCTTCAGCAGCAGAAATGGCAAAAGCATTTATTTAGATGATTAAAGTAAATATTATTGAGACAGTTTTCTGTCGATACTCCTTGTACACACCAGTATAGGTTACAGTAAGTGAGCAGAGAACGCTCACAAACATGTACCATAAACCAACGAGCAATTGCGAGTGTTCAAGGAGGTTCCTTTTTAGAAAATTTTTGGGCGCAGGAAAAACCACGTTTGCCAATAAGTTATTGGGCTATTGTGTAGACGTGGGACTGCGCCCAGTTTGTATTGCAAGTGAATTTGGAAAGACAGGCTTGGAAACTGTAAACTCTTTCCTATCATTAATGATAAGAACAGGTTTATGTTTTAAGAGTATAAAAATAAGTTGAGGACATGATGTATGATAAAGAAAATTACAAATTTTGAAATTGCGATTAACCCCAAAAACGTTCTGCAGCTGGTGGATTGCAATGAGGACAATGAGATATACTCAGAAGTAATAGAGGAGTTTGAAGAGATTCTTGAAGAGGCATACAAGAAAATAGAACCAGTGGCTCTTCTGGCCATAGGAAAATTAGGAGAGTTTGAAGAGAAAATAAGGGATTTAAAAAGAGAAAACAACAATGGAAGCCTGCAAGGAATATACTCCATTACATCCATTGGACCAGAGATGAGTGAGTGGTCTACTCAGCTGTTTAATGAAGGCGATTATCTAAAAGGCATGTTAGTGGATGCCATGGCAGATGATTACTTGTTTCAAATGAGTGCCCACTTAAAGCCTTTCATTATGGAAATGTGTTTAGAAGGGAACTGGGGGGTGGACAGACGCTTGGAAGCGCCTCTAGATGTTCCGATGGACATCCAAAGGAGAGCATGGGAGCTAACGAAGGCAATGGAATTAGCAAGAATCGATATAAAGAAAAGTTTTATGTATAACCCTGTCAAAAGTACCTGTCAAGTTTTTTTACTTAAAGAAAATTCACAAATATTTAATGTGGCTCATAACTGTAGTACATGCCCCAATCTTAATTGCAAATTGAGAAAAGCAGGGAGTTTTGAAGTGACGGTAGGAGAAGAGGATGGGCCAAAGGTGCTGTCTGGTGAAACAGGAGAATCTCTTCTAGCAGTACTTCGTAGGAATAACATTCCCATTGTCGCTCCTTGTGGTGGGAGCGGAACTTGTGGCAAGTGTAAAATTCAAGTGACAGAAGGGGAGATGTCTCCAAGCAGGGAAGACATGAACCTCTTTACTAAGCAGGAATTGGAGGCGGGCTATCGTTTGGCTTGCCATGCTTACCCAGAGAGTTCTTGTGCCATTAAAGTAATCTCAGGGCGGGAAGAAAAATTTGAAGTTCTCACTACCATGGAGATGTTAGAGGGAGTCAAAAGGCGAAAATCAACAAAGGGTTCAAGAGACGCGGAGAAGATAGAGGGAATAGAAGACGTAAGCTACGGTATTGCTGTTGATATAGGAACCACAACCATTGCCATGCAATTGGTAGAACTGACAAGTGGTAAGGTGGTAGAAGTGTATACCACCATTAATTCGGGGCGCTCCTTTGGAGCGGATGTCATCAGCAGAATAGAGGCATCCAATAATGGTGAAGGTGAAGCTCTAAGGAAGAAGTTGCTTCTGGATTTACAAAAAGGGATAGAGCATTTCCAGCTTTACAAAAAAGAATTAGAAGAAATCACCATAGAAAAAATGCACATTGCGGCAAACACCACCTTAATTCATCTGTTAATGGGCGTCTCCTGCAAAACCTTGGGGGTTTCTCCTTTCACACCAGTGATTATAGACATCATGAATACCACTTATGTGAAGTTGTTTAAAGGGATGGAGCTGTGTATGACAGAAGATTTTCCAATTATGATTTTCCCGGGAATTACTACTTATGTGGGAGGCGATATTGTTGCAGGCCTTTATGGATTAGACATAGAAGAGCAGGATAAAGTATCTGTTCTCATAGATTTGGGAACCAATGGAGAGATTGCCATTGGAAACAAAAATAAAATAATGGTATCCTCTACAGCGGCAGGACCGGCATTTGAAGGGGGCAATATTACTTGTGGGGTGGGAAGCATTCCAGGTGGAATCTATGGAGTAACCCTAGAAGGTAAAAAACCTCTTATTCAAACCATTGGCAACAAAGCTCCCATAGGGATTTGTGGGACAGGAGTTGTTGATGTGGTATATGAACTATTGAAAGAGGAGCTCATCGATGAAACAGGGCGTTTAGAATTAGAAGACGAAGACTTTAGTGAAGGGTTCCGGCTAGCTTATACAGAACAAGGTAAAGAGATTGTTGTTACTCAGAAGGATATTCGGGAGATTCAATTGGCTAAATCGGCAATACGAGCAGGTTTAGAAACTCTTATTCATCACTATGGGGTAACTTATGATGAGATTGAAAATATTTATATTGCAGGAGGCTTCGGCTATAAGCTAGATATTAACAAAGCTGTTGGTATTGGTTTGCTACCGAAAGAAGCGAAAGAAAAGATTAAAGCAGTGGGCAATAGTGCTTTGCATGGAGTGAATTTAAGTCTGTTTGATTCACAAGTAGAAACATCTCTTCAAGAGATTAGAGATGTTTCTGCAGAGATTCATCTAGGAAGCGACAAAAAGTTTAATCAATTTTACATGGAATATATGTACCTAGCATAACGGAGATTAAAATGGATAAATTCAAGCATTTCGAAAACTTATCAATTGCATCTGGGCTTGGAGCCATGGTGATAGACACCAAAGGGAACATCTTGTTTCAATCTTCTTTGTATGAAGCAATAGAAGAATTTCTGAAAATGTTATATGAAAAGTTGGATTGTGAAGAAAGTTGTCATATTGCTTTTCTGTATGGGTGCTACCAAGCGCGACGTTTTGGAGGGCGTTATATTTTTTATGCACCTTCAGGATTGGTGTATTGCGCTTCATCTTTGCTAGATGAAAAAGGGAATCTTTTATCGGGAGTTTTATTAGGACCTTTCATCCTTACGGATTATGAAGACTTTCTTGAATTTGATATAAGAGAGAAATTATCTATAGAAGAAAGAGAAGAACTTCGGCAGTCTATAGGTATTATTCCACTGAGAAGCCCCAAAGAGGTTCACGGAATTGGTGAACATCTTTACTATGTTGCCGCCAGCTATTTTTCCCGGCTGGAGATGGTGGAATCTGTACCCAAACAAAGTGACTTTCTCTCTACAGCTTACCCCTTAGAAATTGAAAATGAGCTAATGACAGCCATTAGCAAAGGTGACATTCATCTGGCCAATGAAACATTAGGGAAAATTCTTGAACAAATCATGTTTTATTGTGGTGGTAACTTGGAGGTATTACGTTCTCGTATTGTAGAGCTAATTGTTTTACTTTCTAGGGCAGCGCTTAAAGGTGGCGGGGATATTAATTCTGTATTAGGACTAAACTATGATTATCTGAAGGAAATTGATACCTTTACTTCTGTAGAAGACATTGTTTTGTGGATGCAAACTGTCATTCGCCGTTTTACTCAGTATGTGTTTGATTTTTCAGAATCTAGACATATGGATATTATTTACCAAGCGGTGGAATATATCAAACGTAATTATAGTTCGAAAATAACTTTGCAAGAGATTGCGGATTATCTGTTCATTAGCCAATCTTATTTTTGTCGAATATTCAAAGATGGAACAGGGCAAACATTGGGAGAATATATCTCTTACATTCGAATAGAGGAAAGTAAGAAATTACTGAGTGATAAAGAGATTAATATCGCTGATATACCAGAGATGGTTGGTTTTGAGGGACAGAGTTATTTTACACGAGTGTTTAAGAAAAAGACAGGAACAACACCAGGGAAATACCGAAGAGAGAATGTGATATAGAACTAAGATGACATTAGACGGAATGAGCAGAATATGCTAAAATTGGTGAGAGTGAAACCAACAAGGTTGCTCTTATCTTTTTGATGGGCTAAGGAGGTTAAGATAGGATGACGAAGAGATATTTATTGGGGATTGATTTGGGTACCAGTGCTTGCAAGGTGGCGATATTTAATAGAGGGGGCGATGTTATCGCTTCTGTAAGCAGAGAATATTTGGTGTACTACCCCAAACCAGGATGGGCTGAGCAAGATGCCCAGGAGTGGTGGAGTGCCATTTGTTCTGCCATTTCGGAACTTTTTGAAAATAATGAGATTTGTCCAAAAGAGATTGCTGGAATTGGAATTGATGGGCAAAGCTGGTCAGCGATTCCGATTGATAAGGCAGGGAATGTGCTAGCCAATACTCCCATTTGGATGGATACCAGAAGCGCCGAAATCTGCCGAGAATTAAATGACAGAATCGGAGCAGACAAAATCTTTGAGCTCACGGGAAATTCCCTGCAACCCTCCTATACAACAGCCAAGATTTTATGGTATAAAGAAAACTTACCACACATCTATGATAAGATTGATAAAATACTACAGTCCAATAGTTATATTGCCTATAAATTAACAGGGGTAGTATCTCATGACATGTCACAAGGATATGGGGTCCATTGTTTTGACATGAGAAAAGGGGAGTGGAACATGGAGATGTGCGAATTACTGGGCATTCCACCGGGTTTTCTTCCTGAAATTTATCCTTGTCACCAGGTGGTGGGTCATGTACATCAAGAGGCAGCAAAAGTTACTGGATTATCTGTAGGAACCCCTGTGGTGGCAGGAGGATTAGACGCCGCTTGTGGAACTTTAGGAGCGGGAGTGATACACCCTGGTGAAACCCAAGAACAAGGGGGGCAAGCAGGAGGGATGAGCATTTGTTTGGATGAATACAAGGCAGATCCTCGGCTTATTATGGGGTATCATGTGATCCCTAATCACTGGTTATTACAAGGAGGGTCTGTTGGCGGTGGCGGTATCATGCGCTGGCTGGAAAAAGAATTTGGTGCCTATGAACGATTAGAGGGGGAGCGGTTGCACAAAAGCTCTTTGGAGTTGTTTAATGAAATGGCAAATGAGATTTCTCCGGGAAGTGATGGTTTAGTGTTTTTGCCTTATATGGCAGGAGAGCGCTCTCCCATTTGGGATCCTCATTCTAAAGGAGTTTATTTTGGTTTGGATTATAATAAAACAAAAGGTCATCTTATTCGTAGTGGAATGGAAGGTGTTGCTTTTTCGCTGAAACACAATATTGAGGTGGCCAAAGAGGTTGGGGCAGAAGTAAAGGTGCTTAGAGCCATGGGAGGTGCTGCCAACTCATTGTTATGGACTCAGATAAAGTCTGATGTAACGGGATTGCCGATTATTGTGCCTTCTTCTGACACGGCAACCACCTTGGGTGCAGCAATCCTGGCAGGTGTTGGGGTAGGGATGTATGAAAGTTTTGAAGAAGCAATCCGTTTGACAGTAGTTGAAAAAAGGCAACATGAACCAAATTTGGAAAATAAAAGAGTATATGCCAAGAATTATCAAACTTATTTGGAGCTCTATCAAAATTTGAAGGGGTTGATGGAAAGGAGTTCGGGATGATGAAAGCAGCAGTAGTTTGTGAAAATGAGAAGATAGAGTATCTAGAAATTGAAGAGCCAAAGACAGGGTTCGGAGAGGTTAAAGTAAGGGTAAAGGCATCAGGAATCTGTGGCTCGGATATTCCACGAGTATTGCATCACGGTGTACATTTTTACCCCATTGTGTTGGGACATGAGTTTGCGGGTGAAGTGGTAGAGATTGGTGAAGGAGTGAGTAAGGTTAAGGTGGGCGACCGAGTGTCTGGAGCACCTTTGATTCCTTGTATGAAATGTTCAGATTGCCAGAGCGGGAACTTCGCGCAGTGTAAACACTACAGCTTCATTGGTTCAAGGCAACAAGGAAGCAATGCGGATGTTGTGGTTATACCAGAGGCTAATGCGGTGGTTTTTGACCCTAGTATCTCTTACGAGCAAGGAGCTATGTTTGAGCCCTCAGCTGTAGCGCTCCACGGTTTATTACTTAATGATTACCGCGGTGGCGGAGATGTGGCTATCATTGGAGGAGGAACTATAGGTGTTTTTGCCATGCAATGGGCCAAAATATTTGGTTCTAGAAAAGTGGTGGTTTTTGATATTAGTGACGAACGATTAGAGGTGGCAAAACGTTTAGGTGCAGATGCTGTTTTCAATACGCGGAATGAAAATTTCATGGAAGAAGCTTCTTCATACACAGGGAATAGAGGGTTTGATTATGTCTATGAAGTGGCTGGCTTGCCAGTGACCATAAAGTTGGCCTTTGAGTTAGCAGGGAATAAAAGCAAAATCTGCTTTGTTGGAACACCCCATGAGGAATTTACAATTGCTCCGAAGGTGTGGGAGTTAATGAACCGAAAAGAGGCCCAGATGACCGGCTCTTGGATGTCTTACAGTGCTCCTTTCCCTGGAAAAGAATGGGAACTGACCGCTCACTATTTCGCCACAGGACAATTAAAATTCGACCCAGCATTGATCTATAAAAAAATGCCCATGAGTAAGGTACAAGAAGCATTTATGATGTTTAAAGAACCAGGAAGAGTGCAAGGGAAAGTGTTGTTGATGAATGAAGATTAAGAAGGGAATATTTAGAGCGAAAAAGGAGAGACAACATGGAAAAATTAATACGAAGTGAAATTGTTCGCATATCAAAGTTAATGTACGAGAAAGACATGGTCAATGC
>JGI20163J26743_11538325_pt1 | contig 18758 bp, 16 predicted proteins | sample TergutCu122P1_FD_26743 | JGI IMG/M metagenome (IMG submission 26743) | reverse complement strand
TCTCATAAAGAAAACTATTAAGACCAGCCTCAGCAACAGTCCGCCGAAAAGTAGACTCATGCATCCTAGGAGAACATGCCGCTATAACTATACGATTCAAACCATTCTGCACAATAGCCGCCCTAATTTCCTCCTGACCAGGATCCGCGCAGGTATAACGATTTTCTTTAACAAAAACCACATCCGGAAGAGACCGCGCATACTCAGCAACCGCATGAACATCCACAGTTCCAGCTATATTTAAACCACAATGACAAACAAAAACACCTACACGCAACCCTTCCAAAACTTGAGAACCACTCATAAATCCACCTCATCCCGCAACCGTTTAATTAACATATCCCGCTTCTTTAAAGACGCAACCGCCTTAAGCTCCTTAACCCCATCCTGCACACTTGTAAGCCTCTCCAACACCCTATTCCAAACACCAGAACGAACACGCCTATGAGCCACCTTAACACGCACAACCACTAACGCCCCATCATCAGATGCTGGACACACATTTTTACACGCACCACAATAAACACAATGCGCCTCAGCTACGTCAACTTTCCCCGCTGCATTAACCGTTAAAACATTAGGCACAGGACAAACATCCACACAAGCATGACAACCAATGGGACACTTATTAGTATTTATAACAATTTTTCCTTCAAAAATTTTTTTCACTTTCAAAACTTTAGAAGGACACTTTACTTCACAAATTTTACAAGTCGGACAATACTCTCTTTGAATATCTACAGCAACTTTAACACGACGCTTCTCAGTTGGAGAAAGCTCAGAAAAAACTTTCACAGGCTTCCCATCAAACCCTACCCTAGACACCTTAATCAACTGCCAAGGACAAACAGTTTCACACTCAAAACAGTCCTTAGAACACTCTTTAGAATTCAAAGATATTGCTCTATCAATTTTCGGAAAACTCTCCTTAGAAATAAGCAAAGTATTACGCAAACCATTCACAACAACAGTAACAGCTCCAAAAAGACAAGTTACATCACATATACCACAAAAAGCACATTTAGCCAAATCAACATCAACTTTTGACTTTAACACCCTCCCACCAAACCCAAACTGCTTTACAACAGTAACAGCATCCTTGGGACATACTAAACTACAAATTTGACAACCAACACAACGACGCCTATCAAGAGTTAACTTGTAACTTTTCACCTGCAGAACCCACTCTAACACTAAAACATCTAACGAATCCCGCTTTAAACTCCTATACGGCACACACACACCCCAAAGAACACTTACTCACTAACAGACAGACACATTTCATAAAATAATACACTTTTGATATAAATATTACTTGACAAAAAATAAACCCAAACACAAAAATTTCAAACCAAAACAACCAAACACCTAAAAAACAAAACAAACAAACTATTAAAACAACACAACCAAAAAAACTCAACACAACACACACCATCTAACAAACACACAAACCAAAACACCCAAAAACTTGACAACACACTAAAACAAAAACCACACAAACAACAACAACTAAACAAACCTCAAATTGTCACCATAACAATATAACACTTCAAATCAGAATCATCTATAAACCCAAACACCCGCAACCCATTATCCTCAAACAAATCTAAAAAAAAAGGCAAACCAAAAACTTTCTTCAACCCAGTAACAACCAATTTACCACCCACCCGAATTTGCCGCTTAAACTCAACCACAGTCCTCTTCGGAACAGGCATATTTTGAAGCATCGTAAAAGAAAAAACCACATCAAACACAGCATCTTTAAAAGGCAAAAAATCAGCATCAGCCTGAACAACATGCACATTACAAAAAGACCCAACACGAACCTTAGCCTTAAGCAACAAACTACGAGAAATATCAACACCTACAACAAACCTAACACTATCAGCCACACAAGAAAAAAAAAGCCCACTACCACAACCAACATCTAAAACAACATCATCACAAGAACAATTCAACACCTCCTGAACAGCCCGATACTTTGCCACCTGCTCCTGAGCATATTGCTCATCATAACTCTCAGAAGTAACATTATAACGATTCGCTACCGAACACTTTTTACGCCAACTACTCAAACACATTCACTAAACAAATTCTGCAATACACAAACTTTTTAACTGTTTTGGAAACAAAACAATTTTGCACCTCAACACAAACATAAAAACTAAACCCAACCCATTACACAATCTACTTCACCAAAAAACCCACATAGAAACAACTAAAAAACATACCCAAAAATTCTCACAAAAAATTCAAAATTTTTATGTACTGGCCACTTGTCTGACTACTACTACAGGCGAAACATATATGCAACAAGCAAATAGCAACAAATTCTCAACGCTAACAGAGCCAACATTTGAAGAAGCAAAAAATTTAATCGAAAAAACATTTACCCAAAGAAAAACCTTAATCATCACAGGCAACTGCAAAGTTGAATACACAGGACGAGCCAATTCAAAACTAGAACTTGGAGAACGCTTTTTAATTATAAAATCAGACGGTAGCTTACTTGTCCACCGCCCAACAGGTTATGAACCAGTCAACTGGCAACCCTCAGGCAGCATTTTCCACATACAAATACAAAACAACACACTAGAAATACACGCAATACGCCAAAAACCCAAAGAAAACGTTAAAATTCAATTCACAAAAATTTACACAATCACATCCATTACACTACTTGACACAGGCGAATTCACCCTTAACGCTAGCGAAGAAGACATGCACCGAGCAATTCTACTTAAACCAGAAATAATTGAAGAAGGATTCAAACCAATAAGCTGGGAAAAAAAAGTCGAACCAGGATTTGTTGACGTCTACGGCATGGACAAAACAGGCAAACTAGTAATAATAGAAGTAAAACGCAAAACTGCAACAAAAGAAGCAATACTACAACTCTCCAAATACATTGAAGCCATTAAACAAAAAACTAACAGACAAACACGCGGAATTATCGCCGCCCCAGACTTAGGCAAAGACGTACAAGAATTATTAATAACCAACAACTTAGAATACAAAAAACTATGCCCCAAAGAATGCGCAGAAACACTCAAAAAAGCAAAACCAACCACCAAACTAGAACAATTCTTCAACAACACCACTTAACCTTATTGACAACCCCACCGGCCAATTCGTGACATTTATAACAACATACACCATTGTAGTTAACAACTGAAAGATAAAACAAAGCACTGTTTAAGACTTAAATACATAACACAAAAGGATAAGTTTTAAAATTTAGTAAACATATTAACTAAATAGCCATGTCAATTCCAAGGCAGTTTGTTCTGCCCTTTGTTATCCAATCAGAGAAACGAAAAGAAACATTCAGCAACGAAGCAGAAGCGGCAACCATTTTTGTTCTCTCAGAATTAGAACGAAAAAACAGTAAAATAGCTAATAAACAAGAAACAAACGCGTACATTTTAAAAATTGGATACCCACTTTGGCTTATCGTAAAAGGCGAACTCACTTACGTTTTCGATGGCTTAAATATTACTAAATATGACTGGACGTATTATGAAACATCTCAAATAGATGAAATTTTCGAAAATTTTGAAGCAAGTTTTAGAATTCATGAACAGTACATTGAATTTCTAGATAAATACAAAGATGTTCAACAAAATACGAGCACCAAAAAATTAGTCTGCAGGGGCTTAATTGCTGACAATACAATGCTCAATGAAATAGACATTTATCGTAAAGAAGCCACTGAAAGTTATAGTTATGATGATAAACAAGCAATGGGGCTGCTTTTACCTGCTTTAAAAGAAGCAGATGTAACAAAAATCGTTAATCATATCGAAACGTTACAGTTGACATTTATAGAGAAAACAGAAAAAATAAAACAGTTACCAGAGTTAATTTTGAAAAACACAAAAAAAATTATTGAAGGCTTTAATTTTGAAGCAAAAGCTATTTCTGAAGAAGCAGAAGCAAAAATTAAAGCACAAAAAGAAACAATAACCCCAAAAATCGAAAAAATAACTCAAGAATACAAAAAACAGACCGAACTATTAGAAAAAAACATAGATAAAGAAACAGAGCCACTTGAAAAACAAAAAAAACACATAGAAAAAATCATTAAAGAAAGAGAAAAAAACATTGAACGCTACAGCAAACAAGCAAAAACCCAAGAACAAAGAAGCAATAGACGCTCAGAAGAAGCCTTGAAAAGAAAAATCAAAAGAGAAAAACAAGAACACGATGAACTACAAAACCAACACAAAAAAATCGAAAAACAACTCAAAGACTTAGAAGAACAAAGAACAAATGAAACATTAAAACTAAAAAACAAATTTGACGAAAAAATACGAACCGAACGCAAACCAATTTCAACAATAGAAGAACAACGAGATGAAAAACAAGAATACTTAAAACAAGAAAGCAACAAACTTGAAAAATTAACACAAAACGTAATAGAAGAACTAGATAACTTTATCACACAACAAAAAAAACGTTTAACAAACATGAAACAATTAACTCTTGAATCAGACCTAAAACTAAAAAACAACTCAATAATATACATCCCATTCTACATAACAGCCTACAAAAAAACAAGTACAAACTCAAAAAGATACAACATCTTTTCACCATCATTAGCAAACAGTTTAGGCTTTTCCTCAAAACTAAAAGGAGCATTACGAATGACAAAAGTCAAAGACCTACTCAACGAACGCTTTAAAACCGTCTCAACTTTAGGCGAAAAATTACTAACAGAAACATCTTCAAACACAGAACTTGAATCACAAATAGAAACCCTAACACAAAAAAACAACATCCTAAACATGAAAACACCACTCAAAAATGGACTACTCCAACTCAAAGAAGAAGGCTGGCTTTCAGAATCCGACTACCAAATAATCAACGCCACAATTAACACCGAACACTCACCCTGACAAAAAAAAATTTCACCAACACAAATTTTGTAGACTAAAAAATGTTAAAATTATCGTTTAATTTGCAATTAATAACATTAGACAAATACATTTAAGCCAATAATTTTTTATGAACAGCTTAGTTATTAATTGGTTAGTTGTTAATAATGTAGAGGTTATATGAAGAGGTACTGTGGTAGGACAGCGACGGCAATTATTCGTTATCCACAAGATGAAATTTTGCTTATTAAACGAGATACTGTGCCGTTTAAAGGGTTTTGGGCGCTACCAGGCGGCAGGTTGGATGAAGGAGAGACTACTGAGCAGGCATGTATTCGCGAGGTTAAAGAAGAAACGGGCCTTGATGTAGAAATTATCTACAATTTGGGGGATTATCATGAACATGGTTTTATGGACAGCGTTTTTTATGATTATTACCCGGCATGTTTTGTAGTGAAGGCTGTTGGAGGGCAAATCATAAAACAGGATAGCGAAGTTCAGGAAGCTAAACTTTTCAAGCTCAATGAATTACCTAGTCCACTTGCATTTGAACATGACACAATGATAAAGGACTACAAAAAAAGAATTGACCCCAATTATCAGGCGTAATTTTTTGTTGATGTTGTAAACTGTTTTGTAATGTAAATCTTTAATTACCATACACGCATAGAGATGTAAGGAGGATAGCAATGTCAAAAGCTTATGTGTTACTTAATGTAGAGTCTGGTGCCGAAGAGGCAGTCTTAAAACAGTTAAAAACAATCAGTATCGTTAAAGAAGCGCATATTTCCTACGGCGTATATGATTTAATTGTAAAAGTTGACTCTGACACCATGGAAAAAATGAAAGACGACATTTCTCACAAAATCCGCAAAATAAAACAAGTTAGATCAACTTTAACGTTAATCATCGTTGAAGGATGATAATACTCAACCAAATTTTTAGCAAACAACACAACATTTTTGAAACTATTTTGCAAGTTTAAGAGGCAACATTGCATTAGTTATTGTGACTCAACAGAAGGTAATTTGTAAAATAACTGTAGAGTCAATCGGTTTATGCTAAGAATACACTTGCGTAAATTAGCTGCTTCCACAGAGATTGAGATACGTGAATTACTTAAAATACTGTTTGAAGCTGATTCAATAGACTCACCGGAAGATAAGAGGCAACCCCCGAAAACCTCTTAACTAGTAAAGGTGAAGTGGGGGAATTTGTATGGGGTAACTGTGCGTTTGTTTTGCTTTTATCGGTTTGAAGCGTAAAACGTGAGTTTTCAGAGGTTGTCTACAAAAATTAAATTTGTTGAAATATTTTTTCACACAAATAAGTAAGGTATGGTGATGGCTTTTTCTTTTGTCCAAAATCCCACTCTTTGAATTTTTGGTAAACCGCTTCAGGAATAAATAAACCATTTACTGTTTGTTTACTGCGAATAATTGCTATCATTTCTTGAAAACGTTTATCCTGCTTAACACATTCAAATTTACTTAAACAATCCGAAACACTCACAATATCATACCATAAAGAGGGCGCTTTTAGTTTACGGAAATCAGTTCCCATATAAAACATGTACGGATGTCTTTCCATACTGTTTTCCCACAATGAAAGCATAGTTTCAACACAACCATTTGCAATCTCACTATTTTGATACTCTGGAATAAGCGAAAACAACCTTAACATAACAAGCATCGCATAAGGACAACAATCATCTTTCCGCCCCGGCCCTCTAAATTTTCCATGTTCACTTGAAACCGAACACGAAAAACCCTCACCATGATGCAAAGATACCAGATAATCAACGCCTTTTTTAATATGTTTATCAAAATCTACTTTTGCTTTCAATAAAGCCAGCAACAATAACGGCGCATCACACAAACACCACCCAAAGGTATCCTCACCTTTCCCACCATAATGTTTAGGTATATTAGTTAAGGACTGATAAACTCCATGTTCGTCTTTATGTGCCATTATTTGAGTTATCGCCATTTCAATTTTTGGTTCAGAAACATCAAAACCAATATCCAGTAAAAATAATAACTTGTGTATAGGTAAATCAGGATCTTTATGATTTCTAACTAATACTTCATGAAACTTGGCAATATCCTCTAAATAATTTTTGATTTTATCATCCTGCAATGCTTTATTTTTTAATTCAACTAACTCTTCTTTTTTTTCATTGAGCAGATTAACTCTTATTGCATATTGTAACCATATCTCGCTATTGTTCAGTAAATAATCAAAAGTGCGCATACAATCACCTATTCACAATATTAACATAACATTTATCCACTTATATATACGCACTTTACACAGAATTTAACACACAAGATACTAAAGGCAGCCTCCGAAAACCCCATTTTAGAAAAACAAACAACATAGTTACACGGTTTTTCAACATGCCATTTTTTGGAAAAATATAGGTTTTCGGAGGTCGCCTATAATGTGTAGTAAAGTTAAAGTGTGAAATTTGTATGGTGGGGTAGTTACTGCGTTTGTTTTGTTTCTATCAGTTTGAAACATAAAACATGAGTTTTCAGAGTTTGCCTGTAAAACAAGATTAATGAGTTAAAAGAAAGATATTAAACGTAACAATAATAATTAAAGATAACAATGATAGTCTGTTAGACGATACAAATATTTTTCGCAGCGTTTGCGTAGAATTTTGTTCAAAAATATGTCATGGAGTAAGGCGGTAGAAGTGTATGAAGATATGTGTAATACATGGAAGTAATAGAAAAGGGAATACTGATAGAACCATTGACATTATAAAAGAGCGGTTAAATTCGTTTGAAGACAATGTTGCGTTTTTTGATATTTATTTACCAAAAGATTTGCCTTGTTTCTGTGCGGGATGTTTTGCTTGTCTTTTAACAGGTGATTATGCAGGGCAAAACTGTCCTCATAAACAATATACTCATCCAATTGTTGAGAAAATACTTGCAAGCGATGGTATTATTGTTGCTTCTCCTTGTTATGCTCTTGCAGAAACAGGACAAGTCAAGGCGTTCTTTGACCATTTTGCTTGTCAATATATTGTTCATCGTCCGTATGAAGAGATGTTTGGTAAAGTTGGGTTTATAGTTTCAACAGCTGCGGGGGCGGGAACAGGTAGGGTTGTGAGTACTATACGTAGGAATTTGTTGTTTTGGGGAATTGGCCGGGTGGTTAAATGCAGAATGAATATATGGGCTGATAATTGGGATAATATACCTGATAAAAAGCGTTGTAAATTTGAAAAACTTTTACAAAGAAAAACTGGACGTTTTTACAAACTTTTAAAAAATAAACAAAAGAAACCCAGTCTTTATGTGAAGGTGTTGTTGTTCTTTTTTAAGAGAATGATTAGACGCTATCCCGATACGAATATAGATAAAATCTATTGGAAAGCAAAAAAATGGATTGACTAACCTATCTGCTCCGTTTTTAGATGCGTATCCTAGGTGAACTGTGATATGTGTTAGGTTTTTATGAATTTGTAGTTTATTTTGTGGTTTTAGTTAGGGTTTAGAATTTTGTAACATTTTTTCTCATCGTTTTGATTGTACATACCCCTTTTTTGGTTATGTGCACATATGAATTAAATATGCACGTTATATGGTTCCTAAAAGTGTGACTATCCAGAGGTAGGTTGCCTGAAGGTGTTATGGCGATGGCCGTGGTGAAGAAGGATATGGTGGGTATGGTGGGTGAGGCAAGTACACTTTTTTTGTATAGATGTTTGTGGGCGTATAGGTTGTTTAGGTGTTTTGTTGTGTCTGTTTCGGCTTTCATAAGCCGTAGAGGTTTTCGGGCGGGTTGTCTGTTTTGAATTTCTATCTGCTCAACGGGGAAATGTTGTAAGCCGTCTAATTTCTCAAGGGGGATTTGTCTTGCGGTAAAAAATAATCTGACTTTTTGGGGGTAGGGCAAGTTTTATGTCTTTAAACATGTTGTTGCCTTTTAGAGTGTCTTTTAGGTTTAAAGTAAAAATTGTTAGTGGCCATATTAGGCTTAGTAGGATTGCGTTGCAAAATACTGTTAAAATCAATGGTAATGGTGGAAGGTTTAGTGTTGGATTGATGATGTGTGGGATTGTGGGGGTGGTTAGGGCGATAAATAAGAGAGTTTTCAGATCTACTCAAGAGAAATGGTCTCAAAATGCAGAAAACAAGTACCAGATTAAAAAGTAAAAAAATGTTTTAGGCTTTAGCTGTTACTATTGCCGTTTATTTCAAGTTTGCCAAATATTTAAGGTGGAATGGTTTAATGTTTAATCCTGATTTTAGGTCTGAGTGGAATGTTTGGCTTTCAACTATCCATTCAGCAAGTTCAGAGTCGTGTGCGCGTATAAATTCTGAAAAGTTTGTATAGTTCTCGTGTAATGAGAGGCATATTGCATCCCAGCCCATACCGCGTCCGTCTGAAAATAGGATAACATTTGGTTGTTTGAGATACCATTCCTTAAGTTTTTTAATTGCTTCGTCTTTTTCGCGGCCTGTTTTTTGTTTCAGTTTACTTTTAAGAAATGTAAACGCGGATATTTCAAAGCCGATTTGCCCGAATTTTGGAATGACAGTGTAACCTTCAATATAGTTGTCTTCAAGCATAGCACGTCTTCTTGTTACAGTGGGTTGTGATACGCCTAAAGCTTTAGCGAGTTGCCTGTCGCTTCGATGTGAGTCTTTCATTAATTCAAAAAGTAATTTGTAATCTATTGGTTTGAGGTCTTTCATAGTTATCATCTTTCTAGTTGTTATTATGCATTTTTTTATGCTATATAAATATCATTGTTTTATTTGTAAGAAAACATCACTGTTTTAAAGGTAATATTAACAATACTTATGAATAGCACATTACATGTTCAATCAAAGGAAGCTCATTATGCCTATTCAGTTAACACATCAAATTCGCGATGAAATTTGCGAGTTATTACAAAAACTTATCTGTATAGATACAACTAATCCACCGGGCAATGAAACACTAGCAGCACAATTTTTAGAACAGGAGTTAAATAAGGACAATTTTGAATGCGAAATTATTGAAGCAAAACCTGCAAGAGGCAGCTTAATTACACGTTTAAAAGGCACAGAAAATGGCCCAAATTTGCTTTTGCTCTCACATCTTGATGTTGTTTCTGCTAACCCAACTGAATGGAGCATCCCCCCATTTAGCGGTGTTATAAAAGATGGCTTTGTCTATGGAAGAGGCGCCTTAGACATGAAAGGCATGACTGCTATAGAGGTAATGGCCTTAAAATTACTTAAACGCAATGGTATTAAACTCAAAGGTGACGTGTTACTAGCAGCTACAGCTGATGAAGAGAACGGTGGTTCTAATGGTGTAGGTTGGCTTTTGAAACATCATCGTGAAAAATTCATAGCAGACTACGTGTTAAATGAGGGCGGTGGTGCATCAATTCCTACAAGTTCAGGAAACGTCTTCACAATAAATACTGCTGAGAAGGGTATAATATGGTTTAAACTTAAAGCTCGCGGTAAACCGGGACATGGCTCTATGCCAAACACTGCAATTAATGCTATAACGCCTATAATTTGCGCTATTGAAAAACTAGGTACTTACAAACCTGAAATTGTTTATGTCCCAACAGTGGAAACGTTTCTTAAAAAAATTTCAGAAAAAAACCCGTATCTAAAAGAGTCATTTGAAGAAATGTTAAAACATCCAGAGAAAAGTATGCAAATCCTTGACGATTTAGCATGTAATGGTGAGCCTCTTGCAGAAGAAATTCGTCCTAGAATTCAGTTAACTTTAACTCCTACTATGTTGTTAGGAGGTGTAAAAGCTAACATTATACCCAGTGAATGTGAGGTAACATTTGACTGTAGAATTTTACCTGGACAAACTGTTGATAACACAATAGCATTAATTAGAGATTTATTATCTAAAGCAGGACTTAACGAGTTAGAATTCGAATTTTTACAGGCTCATAATGGCACTGAATCATCAATACAAACACCGCTTTATCAAACTATAACAGATGTTCTTTGCGAGTTTGAACCTAACTGCACTGTAACTCCTACTTTACTATGTGGCGGAACGGACTCAAAATTTTACCGAGCACAAGGTAGCATTTGCTATGGCTTCCACCCAATACATACAGAACCACCAGTAAACGGAAAATACATAAGACGAGAACACGGCATAGATGAACGCATATCAATAGACAACTTGATATTTGGCACAAGTGTCATGTACGAAACAATAAAAAGATTCATGACCTAACATTATCCACCCTGCAAAAAAGCACCTAAAAAAGCTAAAACCGCAAAACTTCCATAAATAAACCTATTCAATCTTCTCTGAACATGTTCTTTTTAAAACAAAAAACAAAGCACCAGAGCAACAACACTTCTTTTGTTGCTTTGGCTAGTTCTGCTTATTGACGGATTCTCTGCACTAATTTTACTATTTCATACCATAGTACTGATATGGCTGCTATGCATAAAACGGTTAAAATTTGTCCTGAAGATAGAGGTGCAAGTTTTAGAAAACCGTTAATTGGAGTGTATAAAATAGTAAGTAGTCCTATTACGGTGAAAATGTTTACTGCCCACATTACTTTGTCTTTAATCAAACGCTTAATTGAAGTGATAATACTATCTAAGTTAGAACTGTTGACTTGAACCAAAAACAAGTTGGCAATCATGATAACAGCAAGTCCCATGGATCGTGCTACAGAGGCATTATCGGGGTTTTGTAATAGAGTGAAATAGTAAAGGCTAAAAGACGCAACAAAAATTGCTAAACCCTGTATTACGCTTTTAGCCAACGTTTTTTTGTCTAACAGGTTTTCTTTTGGATTTCGTGGTCGGCGTTTCATTATGTTTATTTCAGCTGGCTGTCGTTCTAGCACTATAGAACATGTTGGATCGATAATTAATTCAAGCATGACAATATGCATTGGGAGCAACATCAAACTTGCAGTGTATACACCCAGTAGAGGAGCAAGCAGAGCTGTTAAAGCTATGGGTATATGTATAGTAAATACATAACCTACAGCTTTACGGATGTTATCGTATACTCTGCGACCGTCTTTTACTGTGTCAACTATGGTAGAAAAATTGTCATCCATAAGAATTAGGTCTGCTGCTTCGCGGGATACTTCGCTTCCGCGTTTACCCATAGCTATACCTATGTCAGCATATTTTAATGCTGATGCATCATTTACACCATCACCAGTCATTGCAACAATTTCGCCGTTGTCTTTAAACGCTTTTACAATACGCATTTTATGTTCAGGCAACACTCGGGAAAATATGCTAACGATTTTTACGCTTTCATGTAATTCATTATCAGTCATTTTTTCAAGCATATCACCGGTGATTATATTGTCATAATTTTTCATCCCAATTTTTTTTGCAACCGCAGCAGCTGTTGCACCATTATCACCTGTAATCATGACAACACGTATACCTGCTTTATTGCAAAGAGCTATATCATTCTTAACTGAATCTCTAGGAGGGTCAGCAAGTCCTATCAATCCACAGAATGTTAAGGTGCAGTCTGTGAGACTTTTTGGTACATCAAATTCACTATTTAAAAAGGCATTTGCTACAGCAATAACACGTAACCCCTGAGTACTCATCTCACAAATTTTATGTTCAACTAATAATCGTTCACTATCTGTTAATCTACAAATTGTAAGTATCTGCTCAGGAGAACCTTTAGCAGCTATAACGATTTCTCCATCATGACGCCAGATATGACCCATCATTTTTAACTCATTAGTAAAAGCATATTCACTAATCAGCTTACCACCAAAAAGATGTTTCTTATTAATACCAAGCTTTTCACAATAAACAATCATAGCCTTTTCCATAGGATCATAAGCATTAACTTCACAAGCAAGACCCATCATTTCAGAAAGAGATTCATTATCACCATCAATTGCCCAAATTTCTTGCACAGTCATCTGATTCATAGTAATAGTTCCAGTTTTGTCCACACACAACACTGACACTGCACCAAGAGTTTCAACAGACGACAATTTACGTACTAACGAATTTTTCTTTGCCAACCGCCAAGCACCCATTGAAAGAAACACCGTTAAAATAACCGGAAATTCCTCAGGAATCATAGACATAGCCACGGTAATACCGGATAGTATACTTACAATAAACCTATCTTGAAACAAATAACTAGAAGTATTAAACCAAGTTACCATACTTACTAACGCAAATAAAACCGCGGCAATACCAGCACATAGCTTAACAAGCTTACCAGTTTGTCTTTGAAGCAGAGTACTTTCCTTAGGTGCTTCAACAACATGAACACCAATTTTACCATACTCAGTAAACCTACCAATTTTATCAACACATACAACAGCTGAACCTTGCGTCACAAGCGTTCCAGCATAACAATAATCTTTACGCCAATAATCAACAGATAAGTTACCCAAATACTCTGTTGAAACCTTCCAAACCCCTTCAGCCTCACCTGTTAAAGAAGACTCATCAACACATAAATCGTTGCAACTAATAACAAACCCATCAGCAGGAATTTTTACACCTTCATGAATCATCATAATATCGCCAGGAACAAGGTCAACACTTGCGATTTGAGTTTCTTTTCCATCACGTACAACTTTAATGTGTGGAGCAGAGAGGTCTTTTAGAGCATTTAATGTTTTATCAGTTTTCCATTCCTGAATGATATCAATGCTAACGATACCAATAACAGAGAGAAGCATTATAGATCCGTCACGCGGTTCTCCAAGAATAAAGTATATAGTAGCAGCTATAAATAAGAGCAAAAACATCGGCTCACATAGAATATGTATTACCTTTCTTGCAAAACTTTCCTTTTTTTGTGGAGAAAGCTCATTTTTACCATACTCCAACTGGAGAGCTTTAACCTCATTAACAGTTAAACCACCAGATGCAAGCTTACAGTTCGACATATTAATTACAGCCACAATTTCGCTTTTAGGCGTATTTTTAAGATTTATTACACTTTGATTTTCATGTAATATAACTGGGCAGATAAAAATGCATCTGTATTAGGATAAAAAAATTTACACTGCACAAATTACTTAGCCATTAGGATATTCAAACTAATTTTTTATAATACATATTATTTAATGGAAATTTTTAGAGATGCATTAATTTAAAAATAGAAAAACATTCTCGAAATTTGATACTATACAACATTAGTATAAATTTAAAAATATATGTGAATTGCCAATCAAATTTATAAACTGCAATATAGATTGAAGTCTGTAAAAATGGAGAAAAATGAAAAATGAAAATTTTAAAAAATAAAAAAATACTTTCGACAATTGCAATACTTATGGTATTGTCATTTGTTGCAACGATGATTGCATTGCCGATCACAAACGCGCAAGGAACCGACAGAATAACTTATCCATTTATCGACGCAGTACCAATGACAGCTGGTGTTGGTCAATTCGTTCTAATTAACTTTGGTTTGCTAAATCAATTATACGGTGTTAACGATGGCTGGAACATGACCCTAATAATCACTGATCCTGATGGCATAACAAGCAAAATTGACCTGATGACATGGTCTACTGGTTCAGCTGGTTATGGTTATACACCAACAAAAGTAGGAGACTATAAAGTACAAAGTAGCTTTGAACGCGCAGAATACAACGGTGTATGGTATGCATCAAGTGAAAGCGAAATTATGATACTTAAAGTAGTAGAAGAATGGAAACCAGATTATCCAGGTCATTCACTTCCAGAGGAATACTGGTATAGACCAATTGATTCACAATTACGTGAATGGTGGTCTATTGCAGGAAGCTGGTTAGTTAACAAGCCACAAAACTTGTACGCACCATATAATAAAGCACCAGAGAGTTCACACATTCTATGGACTATGCCTATTGGCGATACCATGGGCGGTATAGCAGGTGGAGCCAACTCTGATATCGCTTTCCAAAGTGGAGATGCTTATGAAGGCAAATTCGCAGGTTCTATAATTCTCGCTGGCGTTTTGTACTATAACAGATATGTTAGCAACTCTCCAACACAGACAATTGTTGCAGTTGACCTACACACAGGCAAAACACTCTGGGAAAGATCCTACGATTATGGCGGTGGCAGAATTAACAGAGGACAAATTCTCACATTCAGTAACTATAATAACCGTGGCGCATGGGCATACATTTGGATGGTTAGTGGATCTAACTGGTTTGCACTTGACGCATTAACTGGCGATCTAAAATATAACATGACAAACGTCCCATCTGGAACTATCTATTATGGTCCAAGTGGTGAACTATTAATATACTCAGTTACTAACATTGGAACCGCAGATAGTCCAAACTATCGCTTAATGCAATGGAATTCTACTTATGTTGTAAATAATGGCACACGTTCAGGCACAGCAGATGCCTGGGGCAGCAACGTTCAAGGTAGGTCATATAATGCAACAAGTTTAGGCTATGACCTTAATGTTTCTCTACCAAGCATAACAAGCAGCATAGGAAACTTGTTGATTGCATTCCCAGAAGATCGCGCTGTCTTTGGCAACTATTCAGCACAAGGCGTAACTCTTACAGGCATAAGTCTTAATTCAAACAGTCTAGGAACTATATTGTTCCATCGTGAAACCTGGCAGGCACCTGCAGAGTGGCAAGGACTAACTACATCAGGCTCACAGTCAGGTTGGACATCATTTAGTCAAGAAGATTATGTTGCTATTCTTTGGACAAAAGAAAACAGAGTTAACTATGCCTTTAGCTTAAAAGACGGTAAATACATGTGGCAAACAGAACCCCAAAACTATGCAGACGCATGGGCTGGAGCTACTGCAAATTCATCACCAGAAAAACTCATTGCATACAACAGACTCTATGAAGCAGGTCCAAGCGGCATTGTATATTGTTATGACATCACAAACGGTAAAACACTTTGGACATATGAGGCAACAGACAAATACACAGAATCATACATCAGAGAAAACTGGTGGATAAGTCCATGCTTTATCTCAGATGGCAAAATCTACGTTGGACACCGTGAACACTCCACTTTAGAACCCAAACCAAGAGGAGCACCATTTATTGCACTTAACGCATACACCGGTGATGTTGTTTGGTCAATAGAGGGCGCATTCCGTCAAACAATGTGGGGCGGACGCGCAATTATAGGTGATAGCATCATTGCCACAATGGATACTTATGATCAACAAATTTATGCAATCGGCAAAGGCCCAAGTGCTATAACAGTTTCAGCACCAGACATTGGCATTGCAGCAAATACACCAGTCATGATTAAAGGAACTATCATGGACGTTTCACCAGGCACACAAAACGATAAAATACAGTTACGTTTCCCTAACGGAGTTGCAGCAGTATCTGACGCAAGCATGAACGATTGGATGCTCTATGTCTACAAACAATTCCCACAACCAATGACAACAACAGGTGTTGACATAAGAATCGACGCTGTTGATCCAAACAACAACTATGTAACCTTAGGACACACAACAAGCGATGCAAACGGCAGATTTGCATTAGAATTCACACCAAAAACAGAAGGACAATATACAATCTATGCAATATTCGAAGGCTCAGCATCATACTATCCAGCAACAGCACAAAACGAAATGACAGTAATGACAGCTGCAATAAACAATACACCACGATACGAACTATACATCATTGCAATGGGCATCGCAGTCATCATAACAGTCATCCTAATCGGCCTATTAATCCTTAAAAAGAAATAAATAAAAACAACAACAATCAACAACTCTTCTTTTTTTGTTTAACAACATTTATTATAGATACAACAATTTTTATACAAATCAAACCAGTTTATTTCACATATTTAACAGAGTTAATCAACATACTTCATACTCATCACCGTCTAAAAAATAGACTTAGCATAGTTTGTTTAATCACAAAAAATATGTCAAACTTAAATAGCCTGTTTTATTATTCGTTAAATTAGAGGTTAATAAAGTGCCTGCTATAGAAGTCGGAAGAATATGTGTTAAACAATTAGGTAGAGAAAAAGGTAAAAAATGTGTCATCATTGACGTGATGGACAAAAGCTTCATACTTATAACTGGACCAAAAAAACTCAATGGCGTCAAAAGACGAAGAGCAAACATGAACCACATAACAGCTCTCGAAACTAAAATTGAAGTTAACAGGGGCGCTTCAGATGAAGAAGTAACCCAAATTTTAGAAACTATGGGTAAAACAGAGTTAATGAAAGATTAAATTTTAAATTCAAACTTTAATTACCTCAGTAACATTTTTTTCTTTCAACTCAAGGAGCAATACTAGTAATGCCAAAAACGAGCCCTCCATGGGAAACTAAACGGGAAAGCTTGACAAAAACAGAGGATAGAACAAACCCAAAATTTGGTCATACCCCCTTTGAAAGACCAGATGGAGAATACATAAAATATGGTGTTATAAATCTCGACAAACCGGCCGGTCCAACAAGTCATGAAGTTGCAGCGTGGACCAAGAAAATTTTAAAAATAACAGCCATTGGACATGGAGGAACCCTAGATCCACAAGTAACAGGGGTATTACCGGTTACTTTAGAGGAGTCTACAAAAATTGTACAGGCACTTCTCTATGCTGGCAAAGAATATGTTTGTGTTATGAAGCTTCACGGCGATGTGGAAGAAAGTCAAGTACGTCGTGTTCTTGCAGAATTTGAAGATTTATTATATCAACGGCCTCCCTTACGTTCATCAGTTAAACGTCAAATCCGTACAAGACGTATTTACTATAACGAATTTATTGAAATGAACGGTCGAAATGTGCTTTTTAAAATAGGTTGTGAAGGCGGAACGTATATTCGTAAACTTTGTTATGATATAGGCGAAATTTTAGGTGTGGGAGGACACATGCAAGAGCTTCGTCGTACGCGTGCAGGACCATTTGTTGAGAATAGTTCAACTCATGTAAACTTGCATGACATTGCATACTGGTTTGACGAATATAAAACAAAGAAAGACCCGACAATTTTACGTAAATTCATTCAACCAATGGAAACTTGTCTTGAATTAATACCAAAGATTACAGTACGCGACTCAGCAGTTGACGCTTTATGCCATGGCGCAAGTCTTACAGCCCCAGGAGTTGTAACAGTTGACTCACAAATTCAAAAAGATACATTAATTGCAGTTATGACCCTAAAAGGAGAAGTTATCACACTTTCAAAAGCTGTAGAATCTACAGAACAAATTTTAGAGCTAAAACACGGAATCATCGCAACTCCAGAACGTGTGATAATGCCAAGAGGCACATATCCAAAGGTTTGGAAAACCGGTAGCGAAAATGTCACATAATAAAAAAGGATCCACAGAAAACCACTATTTTTCTTCTTCACCAACATCAGAAATAAAATATGGCTTAATTCACACAAAATTTTTTGACAAAAAATTCGAGTTTATAACAGCATCTAACGTTTTTTCTAAACACCATATTGATACCGGAACACAATTACTTATCGAATCAATGATTCTCCCTGAAGAAGGCTCAGTATTAGATATAGGCTGTGGTTATGGAGCTGTTGGCATTGTAGCTGCCACAATTAATTCTAAATTGCATGTTTACATGACAGATATTAATACACGGGCCATTAGTTTAGCAAAAAAAAATATTGTTAAAAACAGGATAGTTAATGCTAAAGTGCAATGTGGACACTTGTATGATCCAGTTAAAAATTTAAAATTTGATTGCATACTATCTAATCCACCGGTAAGTGCAGGTATGGAAACAGTAAAAGCCATAATTACAGAAGCAACAAAAAACATGCAAACAGGAGCCACTTTTGAAATGGTCATCCGCTCCAAAATTGGCACAAAAATCTTTCCAGAATTGTTCATTAAAACTTTTGGTAACTGTACAGTTATAGCAAGAAAAAGTGGATTTAGAGTACTATTAGG
>JGI20163J26743_11538332_pt1 | contig 19069 bp, 22 predicted proteins | sample TergutCu122P1_FD_26743 | JGI IMG/M metagenome (IMG submission 26743) | reverse complement strand
CTACCCAGCCTCTCCAAGAATATCTTGATGGACTGGCCCATTTAAAGGTGCCTTCTGCCCTTATTAGCATTTTATTTCTGGCTTGCCGTTATGGGTTTCTCTTTATGGAAGAAGTTAAAAATATTCAAAAAGCAATGACTTCAAGACTATTTACTCCGGGAGTAAATAAAAGGGCCATCGTGGCTTATGGTGAAATGGCCGGAGGAGTATTTGTCAAATCAATAGACAGTGCTGATAATGTTTATCGTGCAATGGCTGCCAGAGGTTTTACTGGTAAAATGCCGGTAGGCACTCCTAAAAAGATTACTAGTCTGGATTTTGTAAAAGCAGTAGTAGCTGTAGCAGTTATTTTTATAATCGTGATATTTGAACGGTGGTGGTTTATATGAGTGCAATAAAGGTTCAAGGGCTTAGTTATACATACCCGGATGGTACAGATGCTATTAAAGATTTAAATTTGCATATAGAAAAAAATACACGTGTAGCAATTTTAGGTGCTAATGGAAGCGGTAAAACCACATTGCTTTACCATTTTAATGGATTAATTTTGCCCCAAAAAGGGCAAGTTGAAATTTTTGGAGATGAGGTTTCCAAAGAAAATATTAAAACTATTCGCCAAAAAGTCGGACTATTGTTTGATAATCCAGACAACCAGCTTTTTTCCACTACTGTTTTTAATGATGTTGCCTTTGGTCCCAGAAATTTGGACTTGGATGAAAAGATAGTTATTGAAAAAGTACAAAAGGCTATGGATATGGTAAGTATTAATGATTTAAAAGATAAGGCACCTTATAACCTGAGTTTGGGTCAGAAAAAAAGGGTTGCTATTGCAGGAATATTGGCGATGGGAACTTCTTTGTTACTTTTAGATGAACCTTTTTCCGGTTTGGATCCAAGGTCACACAAACATTTTCTTAATATTTTGGATGATTTATTTGCCAAGGGTGCAACTCAAGTAATCAGCACTCATGATGTTGATATGGCTTATTCTTGGGCAGATGAGGTGTTTATATTGGATGAAGGAAAAATTCTTAATTCAAAGACAGTTCAAGAGGCAAAAAACTTATTATTAGGGGCCCTGCCTAACAATTCAGTATAAATTTAATTACAATTTAAGGAGTGATCTAAGATAAATACATTAAAAAGAATGATAATTTTAACTGTTATGATTGGATGTATGATTGTACTTGTTGCTCTGCCTACTTATGCACATAGTTTACTAATTGAGCCAGTGGAGCCGGGTGTGGTAAAAGTCGGTTTCGGAGATGGAACCTCTCCTACTGCTACTGCAATAGTGACTGTATATAATGAGGCCGGAGAAGAGATTGCCAGTGGATCATTAGATGAAAATGGATTGTTTCATTATGGTGCATACCCTCAAGCAGCTTATTTAGTTGCAAACGATAGAATGGGGCATATAGCCAGATGGAGTGTCGGCGAAACAGGAACCGTTGGACATCACGATCATGATCATGGACATGGACATCACGATCATGGACACCATGAGCATGAATATGAGAATTACGAAGAAGGGTATCATGAACAAGAATATCATACTCATGATGTTCATGAACAAGAAGGTTTATCAAGAGGTGCTATTATTGCAATTACTTTAGCGATTTTTATCGGTATTGCAGGATTATTCTATATTAGATATAGAAAGACAAAATAATTTTTGATAGAAAATAAGCTCAAATATATTCTTTTAAGTTATTATCAAAAGATAACCATATGAAAAATATTGTCATAAAAAGCAAATAATTTGTAAAAACCTGTGTTAACAAATTAGATTACGGGCTTATACCAATTCATGCTATAATAGTGATTATATTAAATGAATATAGGTTTGGAGTGGCACTTTATGATCCGTATTGCTGTATGTGATGATGATATAAGTATAGCAAAAAGTATTCATCGATATTTGGAGAGAAAATCTAAGCAGATACAGGATGAAAAGCTAGATGTCTTTTTTTATCAATCCGGGGTAGATTTCTTGCATGATGTTGAGCTTGGAGAAACCTTTCATATTGTGTTCATGGATATTGAAATGGAAGGTATAAGCGGTGTTGAAGTAGGACAAATTCTAAGAAATCGAATAGATGGCGACGATGTAATAATGATTTATATTTCCAGCCATGATTCCTACTATAAAGGCCTAGTTGATATAGGCAGTTTTAGATTTATTGAAAAGCCAATTGATGAAAGTAAGCTAGATCATGCCTTTAGCAAGGCTCTTCATCAAGCAATAAAATATAAGAGCATAGAAAACAAGCCAAGATTGTTTTCATTTAAAGTTGGGACAGAGGACCGTTCAGTTAGAATTGATGAAATTGCATATTTGAAAAATAATAAAAGAGTCATAGATGTATATATTTGGGATAATGTCCAGAAAGCTATTTACCAGATGGATTATTTTTATTCAAAAATGGATGATGTTATGGAAAAACTACCTCAAGTACAATTTATTCGCTGTGAACGTTCCCATATTGTAAACCTTGACTATGTCTGCCGGATATCTTACGAATATCTTACTCTTATGGATAGAAATGCAACACGAATTCCCATTGGCAGGGCACATAGAGATAAAGTTAAAGTGGCTTACTTTAAACATAGGAGTGGTCAGTATTTTTGAAGGTAATGAATATCCGGTTGTTTATTATTTGTTCTTGCTTACCTAGTTATGTTTACGTTATAATTTAATATAGCAATAGGTGCCCCTTTGTGGGTTAAAAGGGAAATCCGGTGCAATTCCGGTATGGTCCCGCCACTGTGACCAGCTACAAACTGTATCATAACCACTGAGTATTTCGGGAAGGGGTACAGGGAGGATTATCTGGGAGTCAGGAAACCTGCCTGTTTTTGAATTACATGAAAGACCCTCGAGGAAAGCGGTCAAATGTGGCAATTTTAAAAAAATTTGCTTCTACCTTTGGGGTAGAAGTTTTTTTGTTTAAATAACAATAAAAGGCGGGTTTTTGATTATGCAAGAAGGGGTTATTCTATTAGGGCATGGTAGCAGAAGAGAAGAAGCAAATGAAGAAATACATCGAATGGCTGGAATAATACAAGAGATTGATAAGAGTAGATTTTATGAGGTTGCTTTTTTATCTATTGGACATCCTCGCCTGAAAGATGCTGTGGAAGCTCTTATTAAAAAAGGCTGTGCAAAAATAATTATCATGCCAATGTTTTTAGTGACAGGTAGTCATATTAACAAAGATATCCCCGAAGAAGTTCTGTTACAAAAAGCAGTTCATCCCAATATAGAATTTATCTTAACAAAACATTTTGGTTCCCACCCCGGCATCATCAATATAATCCAAGAAATAACAAAAGAAGCTTCAATGGGAAGCCGGTAGCTGATAATATTTATAATTGTTAATTGTTCTATAAAGGGGGATGAGATGGATGGCTAGAGTAACTATGGTAGTGGGTGGTAGCAGAAGTGGTAAAAGTATATTTGCAGAAAAAATAACCCATGATCTTGAACAGGAGCAGGCAGGGGTTGTTACCTATATTGCTACCGGCACTATCTGGGATCAAGAGTTTGCAAAAAGGGTAGAAAAGCATAAAAATAGGAGACCAAAAACTTGGGGTTTAATTGAAGAACCCTGCAATTTGCACTATGCAATAACAGATAACAAAATCCATGATATATTTCTAATTGATGGTATAGGAACCTGGGTTACTAATCTTATGTATAAAATATCCCCAAAGGGTGATCATCAATCCCAAGAGAACCAAGACTTTAATTGGAATAAAGAGCATGAGGATAAGTTTGCAGAATATCTAAAGCTTTTCATTGATGCCTGCAATAATGCCCAAGGTACCATTATAATAGTTGCAGATGAAGTAGGTATGGATGTGGTGCCATATCATAAAGAAGCAAGGATATTTAGAGATTTAAATGGAATGGCTAACCAACAGCTTGCAAATAACGCCCAAGAAGTATACCTGGTAACCTGTGGCATTCCATTAAAAATCAAGTAAAAGCAGATCAAGCTTAAGCAAAAACAAGAAGTTTTTAAAACTGTCAATTGTCAACTGTTAATTGTCAATTGCTCTATAGGGGAAAGCATATGGGAATAATTTTGGCAGCCATTGTATTAGATTTAATTATTGGAGATCCGAGAAGGTTTCCTCACCCGGTTGTTTATATAGGAAAAGCAATTTCACTTGGAGAGAGGATAATTCGCAAGATTACCAAATCTTCTAAGGGACTAAAAATAGCAGGGATATTACTAACTGTTAGTATAGTTGTTGGAACTTATTTATTCTTTTGGGGAATCATATGGGTAGCCTTTAAAGTCCATTTATACTTAGGAATAGCATTAAGTATATTCATTATGAGTCAGACTTTGGCTATAAATAGTTTATACAAACATGCCTTGGCAGTTGCCAACCCTTTATTAACAGGAGATCTATCGACTGCCAGAAAAGAACTTTCCATGATCGTGGGAAGAGATACTGCAAACCTTGAGAAACAGGCAATTATTAGAGGTACTGTAGAAACAGTATCAGAAAATACTGTAGACGGCATTACGGCTCCTTTATTTTATGGTTTTATTGGTGGACCTCCCCTTGCAATGGCTTATAAAGCTGTAAACACACTGGATTCCATGATAGGGTATAAAGATGAAAGATATATTGATCTTGGTTGGGCAGGTGCAAGATTAGATGATCTGGTTAATTATATTCCTGCAAGGATTACAGGCTTAATCTATTTATCTATTTCTTTTTTTACTCCCGGAGGTTTTAAAGGAGTTTGGAACACAATGAGGGAAGATGCATCAAAACATCCCAGTCCCAATAGTGGCATATCGGAAGCAGCAGTCGCAGGAGCTTTACAGATACAACTGGGAGGTCTAAACTATTATAGGGGCATAGCTTCTAATAGAGCATTGATGGGTAAACCTATAAAAAACCTGGAGATAAAGCATATTTATCATAGTCTGTATATTATGCTTATTGTTTCTGTCGGCATGGCAGTTCTTGGTAGTATTATATACTTATTTATTTGAAATCAGCAAAACAGGACTTTTATTTTTGAATTTTAAACTATTGTTCCTAATAATGGTATATGATGCTATAAGAACAATTCGAGAGTATAAGGTTAGAAATTATAAGTTTTACATTGCAGATCAAGGAGGAATGAGAATGATTCAGATATATACCGGTGATGGCAAAGGTAAAACTACAGCTGCTTTTGGGTTGGCTACGAGAGCTGCCGGTCATGGTTTTAAAGTTAGAGTAATTCAGTTTATGAAAGGCAGTACATATAGTGGAGAGCTGGATTCTGCCTCCAAACTCGGTATTGAAGTATTTCAATTTGGCAGGACTTGTCCCCATGCAGCTGTTATCAAAACAGGATTCATGAAGTGTTGTGGTTGTGGTGAGTGTTGGGTCGGGTTAAAAGAAGCAACAGAACTGGATATACAGAAAGTAAAAATGGCTTGGCAGTTGGCAAAAAATACGGTTGAACAAGGGAAATATGATGTACTTATCCTTGATGAGTTGTTAAATACTTTCAGAAAGAATCTTCTCGATGTAAATGATGTTGCTAGCTGGCTTAAGCAAGTTCCGGATGAGCTGGAAGTAATATTAACCGGAAGAAATGCACCATCTGAACTAATTGAAGTAGCTCATCTGGTATCTGAAATCAAGGCGGTTAAACACTATTTTAATAAAGGTGTTGCTGCAAGAAGGGGAATAGAGTATTAATGAATAGTTTTTTGCTTGCTCTTAGCTTTTTAACAATTATTCCTGCATATGGAAATAAAGTTGCAGAGGAAAAAGAAATGGCAAATTCACTTTATGCCTATCCCTTGGTAGGACTTTTTATTGGAGGATGCCTGGCATTAATGGCTTATGTGAGTGATTTTCTTTCTCTGGGCCTTGGTGGAGATGCTCTTATAGTTATTCTATGGATAATCTTAACGGGTGGTTTGCATAAGGATGGTTTGATGGATACGGCAGATGGGCTGTTTAGTGGCAAGGATAAGGAATGTAAGCTTGAAATCATGAAAGATAGCAGAGTTGGTGCCATGGGTGTTATTGCACTTGGGGCAGTGTTATTGCTCAAATTTTCATTTCTGGCATCTTTACCTATTCAGTATAAAATGTTGGCCTTGCTTCTTGCACCTGTTATAGGCAGAACAATCATGGTTTATTCCATTGTGTGTTTTCCTTATGCACGTTCCAAGCCTGGTCTTGGTAAGTGTTTTGGTGAAAAAGTAAGCAAGGTAAAGTTTTTGGTAGTACTGGCTTTTAGCCTAATCGTTGCATTTTTTGCTATTGGCCCCATTGGAGTAGGGTTGGCTCTTGTTACTTTGCTGGTAGCTGCAGTTATAGCTAAATGTGTTGGTAGTGTGTTGGGAGGGCAAACAGGAGATACATATGGGGCTTTGTGCGAAATTTCAGAGACTATCTTTTTAATTGCTATTGTTATAGGAATGGCGGGGATTTAATTGGAACATAAAAATGCAGTAGCTTTAGCACCGGGAACATGTGGAGAACTTGTTCAAGGTTCAATAAATGGCAGGGATTTTTTGATTACTTGTCCTATTGATCTATGGTCAAAGTTTTCGATATTTTATACGGACCATACAGATCACCTTAATCAGCAAAAAATATTTCCAAAGGCTACTCAAGCTATTCGCAAGGCTTGCGAGGAAAAAGGAGCTACAGCTGATGAAATAGGTTTTGTTCGTGAAAGTGATTTGCCTATTGGTAAAGGTATGGGGAGCAGTACATCTGATATTGTTGCTGCCTATGGAGCTACTTGCAGGTTGTTGGGTGTTAAAATAGATGCAGATGAAATAGCGGATATGGCACTTGCTATAGAACCAAGTGATGGCTTAATGTATCCTGGTATTTGCTTGTTTGACCATCGCAAAGGGTTATGGAGAGAGCCACTGGGAGAAGCCCCTCCTTTGGATGTAATAATTATAGATCCGGGAGGAGAAGTAGATACCCTGGAGTTTAACAGTAAAAAAGACTTGCAGATACTAAATGCAAAAAAAGAACAAGAAATTATTAAAGCTCATGATTATGTTAAGGAAGGAATTGCCGAGAAGGATTCTGAAAAAATAGGCAGAGGAGCAACAATAAGTGCTATAGCTAACCAAGAGGTTTTGTTTAAGTCTTACCTTGAAGATATTATTAAGCTTTCAAAGCAGTTTAAAGCAATGGGGGTAAATGTAGCCCATAGTGGGACGGTAATAGGTATTCTTCTTGCTGAAATAGGTCCTCATGTAATAGAGGCCGCCGAATATATACAAAAAAAGTTTCCTCAATTTAAAATATATACTTCAAAGGTTATTTCTGGAGGTATCAAATAGTGCAACTAATAAAATGTAAGTTTTCTCATGGAGGCAATGTATGGGCAGCGTCTCAAAAATGGGGTATCCCCCCAGAGCAATTCCTGGATTATAGTGCCAATATCAATCCCCTTGGGCCTTCTCGAAAAGCGACCAAGGCATTACAAGAAAGTATGAACCTATTAAGTCATTATCCTGAACCTACAGGGGAAAGTTTTAAAGCTTGTCTGGGTAACTTTCTTAAGATGACTACTCGAAACATAGTCCTTGGAAATGGAGGAGCCGAACTAATTTACTTAGTAGGCAGGATGTTTTATAAAAACAGAATTATACTTCTTGCACCTACATTTTCTGAGTATGGGGAGGGTATTGAAAATCCTCATATTATCCGTATAGCCTTACGGTCAAAGGATGGTTTTATATTACCAACGGAAGAAATAATTCATGCAATGCAAGGAGAAGATTTGATTTTTATTGGCAATCCAAACAATCCTACAGGTACTATCTTTTCCAAGGAAGAAATCAAAAAGATACTTGAGGCAGCATTACAAAAAAATGCATATGTGGTTATAGATGAAGCTTTTATTGATTTTTTAGGTGACGATTCTTATTCAGTAAGGTATTGGGTAGACGAATATAAAAATTTGATAGTAGTAGGTTCCTTAACAAAATTTTTTGCAATACCATCATTGCGTCTTGGATATGCGGTAGCATCAGAAGAAACAGCTTATAAGATGGAATATTTATTGCCTACCTGGAGGGTTAACACCTTTGCTTTAAAGGCTGGGGAGGTTTCCATCAATGATGAGGAATATATAGAAAAAACCTTGGACTTAGTTAAAGAGGAACGAGAATTTCTTGTTAATCAATTGGCACTTATCAAAGGGTTAAAGGTTTATCCGGGAATGGCTAATTATATCTTAGTTGATGGAGAAGATATTGGTCTGACAAGTGAAGAGTTGCAGGAAAAATTGGGGCCTTATGGTATACTAATAAGAAAATGCACCTCTTTTTTTAATCTTAGTCCATATTACTTTAGACTTGGAGTGAGAAAGAGAGAAGAAAATTTAAGATTTATAGATACCTTAAGGAAAGTGGTTGATGCTTAAATGAGGATTATTTTAGTTAGGCATGGTCAAACTGAATGGAACCTTTTAAAAAAATATCAAGGTCAAACGGACATACCTTTGACAGATGTAGGAAGAAATCAGGCTCAACAGACAGGGGAATATCTTGCTAAAAATGAGACTATAGAGGCTCTATATTGTAGTGATCTATCCAGAGCAAAAGAAACAGCCGAAATAGTTGGCAGAACTGTTGGGTTGTCTCCAGTCAGTGATCCGCGACTTAGAGAAATCGCCTTTGGAGAGTGGGAAGGTCTGACCTTTACTCAGGTATATGAAAAGTATCCAGAAGAATTTAACGACTGGTACAACAACACTTTTAAAACTAAAGTTCCCGGTGGTGAAACTTTTGATCAGGTTATAAATAGGTCAATGGCAGCAATAAAAGAAATACTAACAAAACAAAAAGGGACAGTGGCAATAGTTACTCATGGGGGCGTAATTAAAGCAATTCTTTCCCAAAGTGAGATCAAAAGTGATTTATGGCAGACCACTGTTGAACCGGGGTCAATAACAATCTTGGAGTTTTCAGATGTTTACGGCGAAAAATTCGTACCTTTAGAAATTGGATTGAATCCGAGTTTTTAAATTGGAGGCAAAGAAGCCATGGGGAATATTATCATTACAAGAGAAAAAAGCTTTGTTGCTGCCTTGGCTAAGTATTATTGTGTTCTTAATTTGGGCAAAGAAAAATTTCAAGAACAAGTTGGATTACGAGACACACTTTTGCTTGGGCATCGAAATAAATTTTTAAATGAATCCCCTCAAACTTTTCCTGTTGCTAATGGTGAATCAATTTCAATTACAATAAGTGAGCAAAAAAACACATTATTTGTTGTTGCATTTACTATAGGAGGAAATGTATTTAGTAATGAAGTAATATTTAATAAAGGCAACTTAAAATACTCCATCAAAACAAAACTTGGTTTCACAAGCACTACCATTATACTTAATAAAGAGTAGTAAGTTCTGTTTAACATTAATCTCTTTAATACAACAAACGCAAAATATATACAAAAATTTGAATAACATAAGAAGCCTGTGTATGTAGGGTTTGTATCCGTTTTTTGAGCAGGAGGCAGAAAAACCATGGTAAATGTTAAAGTTACGAGAGAAAATAGAATGGAAGGAGCTTTGAATAAATATTACTGTGTGTTTAATTTGGCTAAAGAAGAAATTGAAGAACATATTGGTGATAAAATTTTCCTTGGACCTTGGAATAAATTCATAAAAAAATCTCCACAAATCATTCCTATTGCTAATGGTGAAACAATTTCAGTTGATATTATAAATGGGCAAAAAAATACACTATTTGTTATTATGTTTAATATAGCTACCCATACTTATGGTAATGAGATAACCTTTGACAATAGTAGCTTGAACTTATCTTATGTTGTCAAAACGATGAGTGACGGAGGATCTTTTAAACCTCTTTTGTTTTGTGAAAAGTGTAGTATAGCCAGGTTAAAGGAGCAAGATAATTGATTTCGGTAAACATAAAGATGTTATCGCGTAGCCTAAAGGGTGTGATGGGATGTTGGAGGTTTTGACCTCTTTTGCTGCAGGTCTTTTTTCATTTTTCTCTCCCTGTGTGATCCCTTTGATGCCGGGGTTTTTGGCTTTTTTATTAGGAAAAACAGCCATGGAACAGGAAGGGAATTTAAACTGGAACGCCTTTTATAAATCATTAAGTTTTGTGGCAGGATTTTCTGTTATTTTCGTTCTAATGGGTATGTCAGCAAGTGTAATCGGGCAGTTTTTAGTTGCATATCAAACAAACATTAATATAATTGCCGGAGCAGTTATAATTATTTTTGGATTACATATGTTGGGCTTAGTAGAATTATCATTCCTTAATAGAGGAGGAATTAAGTCTCCCAAATACAGCAACGGTTTTTTGCTGGGGGTAGCCTTCTCTGTTGCTTGGACTCCTTGTGTAGGCCCATTTTTAGCTTCTATTCTCATTATTGCAAGCACGGAAGCATCAGTTATTTATGGAGGAATCTTGTTAACGTTTTATTCCTTTGGACTTGGTATTCCTTTTATTATTGCCGCATTATTCTGGGGTAAGATAATGAAATCCACCAATAACCTTGCAAAACTTAGCTGGTACTTGCAAAAAGTAGCGGGTGTACTACTAATTATTCTAGGAATTTTAATCATAACAGGAAGATTTGCCCAATTATCCGCTCTTCTATCCTAAAAACTCTACAAAAATCAATAACTATACATTGAACTAAAAAAGCACTCTAAACTAACAATTGTCAATTGTCCACTGTCAATTGCCCTTAAAAGGTGGTGTTTTTATTGAACAAGAAAAGCTATTTAACCATAGGATTGTTATTAATAGTGTTTGTAGTAGCAGGATTTTTGCTTTTCCAACAAAACATTGAAGATCCTGAAGGTACGGAAAGAGCTGAAGGTAGTATAGGAGCCTTAAAAGCTACAGAAGTAATTAATGGTGAAATGATTTCAGAAGAAAAATTTGCTTCGCGTCCTACTCTAGTAGTTAAGTGGACCACATGGTGTGGTGCTTGTATAAATGGTCTGTTTTACCTAAAAGAAAATTATGAAAAATTTCAAGAGCGGGTTAATCTTGTTGCAGTTAATATAACAAGAAGTGAGAGAAACTTTAACGATGTGACTAATTTGTTAGAAAGTACCGATTGGCCTTTTTTAATGTTAGCTGATAGAGACGATAAAACATCTCAATATTTTCCCACTCGGCGTATTCCGGCATATTTTTTGATAGATACTGATGGTGAGCTGGTCCAAAGGCTTGAAGGGTTAATGAATCTTGAGATATTAGATAACTGGCTTAGTGGTTTTTGATTTAAGAATATAAACACCAAATGGAGGTTTTTATTTGATGGTAGATTTTTTTTTAAAGAAAGCAGTCCTTGGGCAAATGCAAACAGATATTCATGTTTTTGCTTATGAAGATTTATATATTTTATTTGATGTAAATAGCGGAAGTGTTCATGTACTAGATGAGATAATGTGGAATATTTTAGAAGCACTAAAATTTAGTAACGGTAAGGAAAAGCGTTTCTGGGAACAGTTAAAAAAATACCCGGATGAAGTTATTAATGAAGCTTTAGATGAGCTTTATTTCCTGGTTGAAGAAGGTACTATTTTCACTACAGATACTGCGATAGAGAAAGATATTGAAAGAAACTTAGAAAATGTAATAAAATCCTTGTGTTTGCATGTTTCCCATCACTGTAATCTGGCATGTTCTTATTGTTTTGCAGGTAAAGGTAGCTTTGGAGGGAAAAAAAACAATATGACTTTGGAAGTGGGCAAAAAAGCAATGGATTTTCTTATTGATAATTCCGCTAACAGACCTACATGTGAAGTGGATTTTTTTGGTGGTGAGCCCTTACTTAACTGGGATATAGTCAAAAAGCTAGTTGAATATGGGAAACAAAAAGCTGCTGAAAAAGGTAAAACCTTTAGATTTACTTTAACTACAAATGGTCTGATTTTAGACCAAGAAAAGGAAGAATTCTTAAATAAGGAAAATATAAGTGTAGTATTAAGTATAGATGGGCGAAAAACAATTCACGATAAGATGCGTCCGCTGCCTTCCGGTAAAGGCAGCTATGAACTAATAGCTCCCAAAATAAAATCTTTTGTTAATTCTCGTCAAGGAAAAAACTATTACGTCAGAGGAACCTTTACGAGAAATAACTTGGACTTTGCAGATGATGTTTTATTTTTAGCTGATGAAGGCTTTACGGAAATTTCCTTAGAACCGGTAGTAGCCAGTTCGGATGAAGATTTTGCCTTTCGGGAAGATAATAAAGATAGACTAAGATATGAATATGCCAGACTGGCTAAAAAATATTTAAAAAGAAAACTAGCAGGAAACCCGTTTAACTTTTTTCATTACAATGTGGATTTGGAGAATGGTCCATGTTTGCCCAAAAGATTAACAGGATGTGGTGCAGGTTTTCAATATCTTGCAGTAACACCTGAAGGAGATCTGTATCCTTGTCATCAATTTGTGGGTAAAGAAGAATACCGTTTAGGTGATTTATTTCAAGGCATAATTTCTAAAGAATTGGTTAAAAAATTCAAAAAAGCTCATATATACAATAAGGAAGAATGTAAGATTTGCTGGGCAAGATTTCTATGTAGCGGTGGTTGTCATGCTAATGCAGTTTGCAATAATGGATCAATCGAAGAACCGTATCAAATGGGATGTTTCCTACAGAAAGCCAGATTAGAAGCAGCTATCTATATATATGTAAAAGAAAAAATTGATTACCCTGCTTCTTTTGGATGATCCTTTATTTTGTAGATTTAAATTTCAAATCGACAAATGGAAAAAAATTTCTTCAGAAATTAAAATTTTTATGATATACTTCTTAAGAATGATTTTTGATTAAAATAAAATATGTAATTTGGACAAGCCTAAAAGCATGTAGCTTAGGAGATCAAAATCTCGGGGAGGAGTTTTATAACGTGTCATCAACGAGTAGAGAGAAACAGGCTAATTCGCATTTGGGAATGATGGATGTAAAAGCATTTGTTAGACTCAGAAGTGCAGCAATCGGAGCTTTATTAGTGTTGTTTTGTGTAGTAGCATTCAGCGTAATTATTCAACCAAATGCAGTGAATATTGTAGTAGACGGTTCGTTTGTAGGTGTTGCTCAATCCCAGCAGCAAGTAGAGGAAACAATAGAAGCAATATATGAAGAAAAGAAAGAAGCTAAGGGATTAACTGCAAGTAATATAAGTGTAATTGAGTTTGAATCGGTAAGAATTGCAAGAAATGATATAATGGCACAGGAAGATATTTTTAATATATTAAAAGAAAACCTTGTATTCCAATATGGAGCTGTAGGAATTGCAGTTAATGGGGAAATTAAGGCAGTGCTGGAGAGTAGGCAATTAGCGGAAAAAGCCATTCAAGAAATAAAAGAAAGTTACATACCAGTAAATAGTAATAACAGGGAATTTAATGTATTAGATGTATCTATAGTTGAGGATCTTACTTTTGAATCTGTAGATGTTCATTTGGAAGAAATAATGTCACTTGAAGAAGCCAGTGAGTTTCTTAAATTTGGTGAAGAAAGTGTCACTTATCATGAAATTGTAGAAGGAGAATCTCTGTGGACAATTGCCAGAGATCATGGAATGCGTGTTAGTGAGCTGGAAGTAGCAAATGCTGACGTTAATGTTAACCGCTTGCAGATAGGACAAAAAATTAGATTAGTAAAACCAGAGCCTGCTTTTAGTGTTCGGGTAACATATGAGCGTGTCTCGCAGGAAACTATTCCCTTTGCTGTACAAAATGTAAATAATAACTCTCTTATGAGAGGACAAAGCCAAATTCAAGAAGCAGGAGTAAATGGTGCAAGAGAAGTAACTTATCGGATAACAAGGGAAAATGGTACAACCTTAATAGCAGATAGGATTAATGAAGTCGTTATAAGCGAACCAAGAACTCAGGTTGTTGCAGTTGGTACTAGAGTAGCAGTAGCATCAGCATCTAGAGGTGCCACTAGCAATAGTGTTGGTAGTGGTGGAGGATCCGGTCAGTTAGCTTGGCCTCATAGAGGTACTATTTCATCAGCTTTTGGCCAAAGAGGTCGTGGATTTCACACGGGTATTGATATTATCGGGAGAACAGGAGATCCAATATCTGCAGCAGAGGCTGGAAGAGTTACATTTTCAGGTTGGCGAGGCGGGTATGGTAATCTAATTATAGTTGATCATGGTAATGGACTTTCAACTTATTATGCTCATTTATCTCAAAGACTGGTAAGTTCAGGAACCCAAGTAGGAAGAGGGGACTTAATTGGAAGGCTTGGTAGTACTGGTAATAGCACAGGACCACACCTTCACTTTGAAGTAAGAGTAAATGGACAGCCACAAAATCCTATGAGATATCTAAGATAAGATAAACGATCTTTGTAACAAGAAAACAGAGATATTTTTGAACTAAGAAAATAGACTAAATTAACCCCCCGGAAATTTTTGGGGGTTTTATGTTAAATAGATAAATGAAATAAACCCGGAATGTGAAAAATAAATTATGTTTCAGATGACCCTGCAAGAATGTTAGAGTGTTCTTGAATAATGCATTGGTGTCTGGCATAATTATATAAGGGGTGAAAAAATATGTATGAAGTAGCTATAATTGGAGGGGGACCTGCAGGTCTTACTGCTGCTCTCTATACTGCAAGAAGTGGAAGAAAGACAGTTATTATAGAAAGAAGCATGCCCGGAGGGCAGGCTTCTTTGACAAGTTTGATTGAAAATTTTCCGGGGTTTCCGGAAGGAATTTCAGGACCTGAATTAATGATGAAATTTTATGAGCAGGCTTCTCAATTTGGTGCAGAGATGATAACAGAGGACGTAATAAGCGCGGATTTACGTAATGAGGTTAAAGTAATAAAGACAACAGGTAAAGTTATTGAAGCAATGTCAGTAATTATAGCCTCAGGTGCACATGCAAGGGAGCTTGGAGTGGAAGGAGAAGAACGTTTTCTAGGTAGAGGAGTATCTTATTGTGCAACCTGTGACGGAGCTTTTTTTAGGGATAAGAAGGTTGCAGTAGTGGGTGGAGGAGATTCGGCCATAGAAGAAGCAGTATTTTTGACAAAATTTGCTTCTGAGGTGAATGTCATACATAGACGTGATGAATTGAGGGCAACTAAAATTCTCAGAGAAAGGGCACAAGATAACTCTAAAATTAATTTTATATATAATACTGTAGTTGAAGAGATCAAGGGAGATAAGTGTGTTGAAAAAATACTCCTTAAAAATATTAATTCTGGAGAACTTAAAGAGGAAACAATGGACGGAGTTTTTGTATTTATAGGCACAGTGCCTAATACTGACTGGTTAGAAGGTATTGATCTAAACGAAGGTGGTTATATCCAAACAGATGATTTTTTAAAAACTAATTTACCCGGAGTATTTGCAGCCGGAGATGTAAGAGAAAAATTTCTGCGCCAGGTTTCAACTGCAGTAGGTGACGGAGCAACGGCTGCTATGTCAGTAGAGAGATACTTAGCTGAAAAGTAGTCGGTTGTCAGAAGTCAGATGTCGGGTCTGTCTGCCGATAGGCAGGCTAGTAGCAATTGACAAGCCAATTTCAGCAGAAGTTTGAGGTCGAAAATCGAATTAGTTGTTGCAATTGACTTGTAATTGCTTCTGGATAGATCTTGGGTATCCTATTACGGATATTCAATCTTAGACTTCCGGCATCTGGTCTCCGACCTCATATTTCCGATTTCTGGCCTCTGAATTGTAATGTTCAGGATTCCAGAAATTGTCCAAGTTTACATTCTGGATGGCATAGAAGAATTTGTAGCGTATATCGGTATATTCTTCACTTAAGCTGGAAACAAGTTGTTTGATTTCCTCCCGCTTAGTTTTTTTGTTTGCAGGACAAGGATTTTTGATAACCGGAATATTTTTGTTTTCCGCTATTTTAATAATAGTACTTTCCTCAAGGGAAATTAATGGTCTAATTAAGGTGATATCTGTTCTGTCCAAATATGATTTGGGTTGAAAAAGCCCCATTTGACCATTAAATATAAGGTTCATGAAGAAAGTTTCTATAGCATCATCTAAATGATGACCAAGGGCAACTTTATTACAATTTAATTTTTTTGCAACGTCATACAAAGCTCCTCTTCTAAGATTGGCACATAAGGCACAGGGATTCTTTTCCTGGCGGATGTCAAACACAATTTTACCAATTAAAGTAGGTTCAATATGGAGCTTACTATCTAAACTTGAAACAAAATCAGCCAAAGGTGTAATATCCATACCATCAAAGCCCATAGTAAGGGTTATAGGAACCAAATCAAATTTTATAGGCATCTGTTTTTGTAGGGCAGATAGAATATAAAAAAGAGTTGAACTGTCTTTGCCACCTGATAAGCCTACGGCAACTCTGTCGCCATCTTCGATCATTTGGTAGGTGTAGATATTCTTCTTTACTGGTGTAAGAAACCATTTTCGATCGGTTCTTTTAATATTTAATGCCACAGTAGATGCTCCTTTGTTATCGGTTGTCAGACTAAATATAAATGTTGATGTGAGAATTGTCAAAGTTTATGACAATATTGATACTAGAAGAATTTATTACTTGCATAATAGTATATCAAAAAAATATTATCCTTGCCAACAGCAGTACATAGTTTAGCATTGATGATTTTAGAGTTAAATGCAACTCTTCTCTTTTGTTTGGTTGCATTTAACTTGTTATTTAACTAAGTAGGTTTACTAATGTATTAATTTGCCATAATGATAATAGAATGTTATACTAATTTGCAACTAGAAACTTGTTTTTAGCCACAGATTAATACTTAAATAAGTCTGTGCTGAAAAAGAAGGTGAAATGTATGTATGTTGTATGTGATGAGCATATTGAAGAAGCTATAGATGAATTTGTAGAAATATATGAAATGCCACCGGATATATATATTCTGGAAAAGGTATCCTTTACTGATTGGATAGCTCCTCAGCGTTGTGATAAATGTGGCACTCCTCCAAAATATCTGGTTGTATAGTAGATGGACAAGTTAGGGGGATTTTATGCAGATTGATATTATTGCAGTTGGTAAAATAAAAGAAAACTATATTCAAAAAGGTCTGCAGGAATATCTAAAAAGACTTGCTCCTTATACAAAGATTGGTATTATTGAGATAAGTGATGAAAAAACACCGGCAAATGCATCTGTTGCAGAAGAGGAAGGAATTAGGCAAAAAGAAGGAGCCAGAGTTTTAGCTAAGGCCAAAACAGATAGCTTTATTATAACTTTAGAGGTAGATGGTGAGCTTCTTACATCTGAAACGTTAGCCGGAAAATTTGAGCGACTTATGTTAGACGGCAGAAGCCATCTAACTTTTATCATTGGAGGGAGTATAGGTCTTTCAGATGATATCAAAAGAAAAGCAGACCTTGCCATATCTTTTGGTAATTTTACTTACCCCCATCAGCTTATGCGTCTAATTCTTTTGGAACAAATATATAGATGTTTTAAAATCATCAGAAATGAACCATATCATAAGTAACGATAAATAGCCAAAATAACGATTTTTAGTTAAGAGTAGTATTAATCAAAAAGACCTTCTATCTTAGGATAAAACCAAGATCGGAGGTCTTTTATTAGTTGGACATATATGTTTTATGATAATCTCGGAAGTAACATTTAGCTGGCTTTGGGAGAAACAGAAGCGTTGGGATTTTTTGTAATAAGGGATAAAACGATACCCCCAATAGCTAAACCAGCAAGAACTAAGAAAGTAGTTTCTAAATATGCTGTATTTGCTTTAATAAAGGCTCCGACTAAAGCACCTATTCCAAAGGCCTGATACATAATACCATAGTTTGTACCATAATGCTTAAGTCCATAAAACTCTCCTGTAATGCCCGGATAAGAGGCCAGGAATCCTCCAAAACAGAAACCTACCATTCCAAGATAAACAAAGAAGGTTATATGGGTTATAGGAGTTGTGCCCATTAAAATCATAGTAACAGCAGTAATAGAAAACAAAATAGTTAGTACCTTAAACCTGCCGATTTTGTCTGCGAGAGGACCCCAGGTAAGCCTTCCGGCAGTATTAAGGAGCGAGAAGACAGACACGATACCGCCGGCCACTGCAACCGGTAGACCTGCAAGAAGAATACCAATATCTGTTGCAATACCTATTATTAAATGTCCCATGGTACAGGCAAAAAAGAATGTAAGCCAAACCATATAAAATGCTCGGGTTTTCAGCATTTCTCCGGTGGTATATTCTTTAACTTCAACAACAGGGGTATTAGCTGTATTAGTTGTAGGAGCTGCCGCCGTATCAGGTACTACTAAAAACATAGCACCAATTAAAATAAGGGCTAAGTAGACTATACCTAGATAAAAGAAAGCACTGGAAGCCCCCACTAACTCTATAAAATACTGAACTAAAGGAGAAAAAATAAAACTACCAAGACCAAAAGCACCTAAAACAACTCCGGAAATAAAACCTTTCCTTTCAGGAAACCATTTTACACCTGTAGATAAACAGCAAATGTACACAGTGCCAACTCCTGCTCCAACAATGATACCAATATAGATGTATAATTGGGTAAGGGAGGTAGCGGTAGAAGCCAACATAAGACCTGATCCGTAGAGTATACCACCAATAATAGTTACTATCCTGGGACCAATTTTATCTTGAAGCTTTCCGGCGAACATTGTTGAGAATGCAAACATGAAGATAGCGATAGAGTAAGTTAAAACAACTTCAGTGTGTTGCCAACCAAAATTTGCCATTAAATGATTATTGAATAAACTCCAAGTATATATGGCACCTACACACGGCATTGCTAACAAAGTTCCGAGTACTACAAGCCATCGATTACGTATTTTCAAAAAGTACCCCTCCCAGATTTATTTTTGTGTAAATTTTCACATATAAAGTATACCAATTGTCTGTAGTATAAGTCCAGTAAAAATACATTTAATACAAGTAAAATACATTTAATACAAGTGAAATTTCAGAAAAACGTTTTTAAGGTTGAATTTTAAAGTAAAATCCGTTTTAATGTTAGGTTGGAGATTATCAAGCTAACTGCAGTTATAGCAACAGATTAGCGATATAAAAATGCGAAAAATG
>JGI20163J26743_11538336_pt1 | contig 19155 bp, 11 predicted proteins | sample TergutCu122P1_FD_26743 | JGI IMG/M metagenome (IMG submission 26743) | reverse complement strand
TATCCTATGGGAGAGGCATTAAAAATGGGGTTTGAACGATCTATTGACTTCTTAGTTAGACTTGTTAATGTTTTGGTACATATGGTTACCGGTCAAACAGAAGTGGAACTTGCAGGTCCCGTTGGGATAGTACATATGACAGGGGAGGCTTCACAACATGGCATTGGAGCACTTCTTAGTTTTGCTGCTATGTTGAGTCTAAATATTGGACTTCTTAATCTCCTGCCAATACCGGCTTTGGACGGCAGCAGACTTGTTTTCCTTGGTATTGAAGGAGTTCGAGGAAGACCCATTGACCCTGAAAAGGAAAACCTTGTGCATTTAGTAGGAATTGTATTGTTGATTATGTTAATAATTTTTGTTACATATAATGACATTCTGAGAATCCTCAACTGAAAGGAATAAAAAAATTGAGAAGAAAAAGTAAAGTTATTAATGTGGGAAGTGTACCTATAGGTGGGAACAACCCTGTAGTAGTCCAATCTATGACTAGTACAGATACCAGAGATATAAATGCTACTATTGAGCAGATTAAATCTTTGAGTGATGCAGGTTGTGAGGTAGTAAGAGTGGCTATAATAGATAATGAAGCAGCTCTTGCTATTAAGGAGATCAAGGCTAAAATCAGGATTCCCTTAGTTGCGGATATTCATTTTGACTATAGATTGGCTCTTCAATCAATAGCAAGTGGAGCAGACGGGTTACGTTTAAATCCGGGAAATATAGGCAGCATTGATAACATAAAAAAAGTTGTAGCGGGAGTTAAAGAAAGAGGTATTCCTATTAGAGTTGGTGTTAACTCAGGTTCATTAGAAAAAGATATTTTAGAAAAATACGGAAAACCGACAGCTGCAGCTCTTGTGGAAAGTGCTTTAAAACATGTAAAAATTTTAGAAGACCTGGATCATGATATAATTAAAATCTCTATCAAATCTTCAGATGTTAAACTAATGATAGAAGGTTACAGACTACTGGCACAAGAAGTAGAGTATCCCCTTCATTTAGGAGTTACAGAGGCCGGTACTGTATTAAGAGGCACAGTCAAATCAGCAGTAGGTCTTGGTATATTGCTATCAGAGGGAATTGGAGATACTATTCGAGTTTCTTTGACAGGTCCGCCGGAAACTGAAGTATTTGTAGGATATGAAATTTTAAGTGCCTTAGGCTTAAGAAAAAGAGGAATGGAACTAATATCGTGCCCTACCTGTGGCAGATGTCAAATAGATCTTATTGCCATGGCTGAAGAAGTAGAAAGAAGATTAGCATGGATAGACAAGCCTATCAAAGTTGCAGTAATGGGTTGCCCGGTAAATGGTCCCGGAGAAGCAAAACACTGTGACGTTGGAATAGCAGGCGGTAAAGAAAAAGGACTGGTTTTTCGAAAAGGGGAAATAGTAGCAAATGCTTCCCAGGAAAAACTTGTGGATATTTTAGAAGAAGAAATTATAAGAATGCTAAGAAAAGGTGATTAATAATGAGAACATCCAGTATGCTTTTAAATACTTTAAGAGAAGTACCGGCTGAGGCAGAAGTTGTTTCCCATCAACTTTTATTAAGATCCGGATTTATAAAAAAAGTTGCTTCGGGAATTTATAGCTACTTACCTATGGGCTGGCGTGTTATGCAAAAAGTTATGGATATTGTCAGAGATGAGATGAATAAGGCCGGAGGATTGGAGTTGGGTTTACCTATTGTCCAACCGGCAGAGCTGTGGTTAGAAACCGGCAGATGGAATGTATATGGTGACGAGTTGTTTAGACTAAAGGATAGACATCAGCGTGACTTTTGTTTGGGACCTACCCATGAAGAAGTGCTTACGGATATAGTAAGGAAGGAAGTTAATTCCTATAAGCAGTTGCCTTTGTTATTATATCAAATCCAAAATAAATATAGAGATGAGCGTAGACCTAGGTTTGGCTTAATGCGTGGCAGAGAATTTATTATGAAGGACCTCTATTCCTTTGATAAGGACATTGAAGGAATGAAAATTAGTTATGAAAAAATGTACAATGCTTATACTAATATCTTTAGAAGATGTGGCCTGGAATTTAGAGCCGTTGAAGCAGATTCAGGTGCCATTGGCGGAAAAACTTCCCATGAATTTATGGTGTTGGCCCAAAATGGTGAAGATGAAATAGTGTATTGTACAAGTTGTGAGTATGCAGCCAATTTGGAAAAGGCCGAAGCCTATCCGGAAATACTGCTAAAAGAAGAACCTAAGGTGGTTGAAAAAGTACATACTCCGGGAGCAAAAACCATAGAGAAACTGGCTGAGTATTTAGGTATTCCCAGAGAGAAAACAACAAAAGCAATGCTCTATAAGGCTGATGAAGAAGTTGTTTGTGTCCTTGTTAGAGGCGACAGGACGGTAAATGAAACTAAAATAAAAAACCTTTTAGATTGTATAAACCTTGAAATAGCTAATGAAACTGTAATTCAGGATATGGGAATTCCTATGGGGTATGCAGGTCCCGTTAATATGCCAAAAAAGCTGAAAATCATAGCAGATGTTGAAATAAACCATTTATCAAATATAGTAGTTGGTGCAAATGAAACAGACTACCATTTAGTCAATGTAAACCCAGGCAGAGATTTCAAAATTGATATTGAAGCAGATGTTAGAATGGTAGAAGAAGGGGAAAAATGTTCATGTAGTGGTGATGGAACCCTTAAAAAAGCTCGAGGAATAGAAGTCGGTCATATTTTTCAACTAGGTACAAAATATAGTGAGGCCCTAAAAGCGGTTTATACTGACGAAAAAGGGAATAATAACTACATACTTATGGGTTGTTATGGAATAGGTATTGGCAGAACCATGGCAGCTGCTATAGAGCAAAACCATGATCAAGACGGAATCATCTGGCCTATGTCAATAGCACCTTTTCATGTTGTGGTTATTCCTGTTTCAACTAAAGATGAACAACAGGTGAAAATAGCTGAAAATATATACCAAAATCTTAAAGATAGTGGCATAGAAGTTATTATTGATGATAGGAATGAAAGGGCAGGGATAAAATTCAAAGATGCTGATTTAGTAGGGTATCCCTTGCAGATAATTATTGGTAATAAAACCACAACTGAAGGAACAGTAGATTTAGTTATACGTAAGGACAAAGAAGATAAAAAAATAGTAAAAATTGAAAACGTAGTTGAAATAGTAGGTAGTGTGCAAACTCGTGTAGATAGCCTTTAATGTATGTTACAAGGGGGGGAAAATGAAAGTTACTGTTGTAATTCCAGCCTATAACGAAGAAAACAACATAGGTAATGTTTTAAAAGTCCTGGTTGATATTAAGATACTCGATGAAATCATAGTAGTGGATGATGGTTCTATTGATAACACTGCAGAAATAGCAGATTCTTACGAGATAAGAGTTATAAAGCTAGAAGAGAATCTTGGTAAGGGTGGTGCTATGATGAAGGGTTCTGAGTTAGCTTCATGCCCAAATATCCTTTTCTTAGATGCTGACCTGGTAGGTTTAAAGGAAGAACATATAACGAAGCTTATCCAGCCGATTCTTGAGGAAGACTATATGATGGCTGTAGGTGTATTTGAACATGGAAGAATTACTACAGATTTAGCTCAATTTTTGGCTCCTTTTTTATCCGGGCAAAGAGTAGTTCGTAAAGAGCTGATTACTCAAATGTCTAATCTGGATGCAACCAGATTTGGTGTTGAAGTGGCACTGACAAAGTATGCAAAGGATAATGATTTACCTGTCAAAGAAGTAATCCTAAAGGATTTGACCCATGTGATGAAAGAGGAAAAATTGGGTTTGGTACGAGGTTTTGTAGCACGCATGAAAATGTACTGGGAAATAGCTAAATTTGTTTCAGCTAATATAAAAACAGAAACTAAGGATTGATTATAATGTCTACCTTACATCAATTTGATAGAAGCATGAGCCAAACGGAGAAAATGCAAGTCATTGAAGATTTTTTAAAAACTTGCAAAATTCGTACTGTAGAGGTAAGCAACCAAGAAGGCTCTTGGACTGTTCATCTGGAAATGGACAACTTGCTGGATTATTCATATCTTGAGAATCTGGCAATTGTCTTACAAGGTTGCAGTGAAGCTTTAAATGAAGTTAATATAATTCCCTATTACAACCTGGCTAACATTGATTTTCAAACCATAAAGGATAAAGAGCTGAATTTGATTAGAGAGAATCTATGTTGGCTCTTTCCGGAGATAAAAATCTGGCTAATGAATGCAACGCTAGATCTCCGAGATATGGTTTTTTATATCCGACTCCCTAGTAGTATGGGAGTTACTATTTTGTCCAGGAGTAATTATGAAAGATTAATTCATGGATGTATGAAAGATAATTTTTGTCTGGACTTGGATGTAAAAGTTGTTGTGAAAGAAAAAGATGAGCCCGAAAATGATAACCTTTTAGAGCAATACGTTAAAAAAGTACAAAATAATGTTAATAAGAAAATTTCTGCTTCAACCTCCAATAAGGTTGATAAAAGAGATAATAAAGAGAAAAACATTGTCAAATCCAACGTGATATTCGGAAAACCTCTAAAAAACTCAATGGAAACCACTATAAAACAATTAGGAAATGAAGATCAACCAAAAGTGGCGATATCAGGCGAGATTTTTTCCGTAGAAACAATTAGGTTAAAAAGTGGTAAGATCATGGTTTCTTTTAATATTTCCGATCAGACAGATTCTATAACAGTAAAAGTATTTGAACGGGGTGAGACGCAAATTAATTTTCCGTTAAAAGACGGGATGGCTGTCAGAGTTGTTGGTGATGTACAATTTGATAAATACTCCGGTGAACAGATAGTAATAGCAAAATATATTGAGAAATCTTCCAAAGACATAAGAATGGACTTGGCAAAAAAAAAGAGAATTGAGCTTCATTTACATACTAAGTATAGTTCTATGGATGGGCTTGTTGATGTTGAAGCATGTATTGAAAGAGCAGCTATGTGGGGTCATAAAGCAATAGCGATTACAGATCATGGGGTAATTCAAGGATTTCCCAGTGCTTTTGCAGCCGGAAAAAAGCATGGAATAAAAATTATTTATGGACTTGAGGGATATTTGGTAAAAAGTGAAGACCTTAAAAATATGCCCAGATATCATGTGATTATTTTGGCACAAAATCAGCAGGGTTTGGAGAACCTTTATCGACTGGTTTCATTATCCCATTTAGAATATTTTTACCGAAGGCCTTTAATACCCCAAAATATTCTTGAAAAATATAGAGAAGGGTTGATTTTAGGGACAGCTTGCGAATCAGGTGAGTTGATTCAGGCTTATCTTAGTGGTGCAAAGCCTGAAGAGCTGATAGATATAGTTTCTTTTTACGATTTCCTTGAGCTTCAGCCTAGGGCAAATAACCGTTTTTTAATTGAAAATAAAACCGTAAAATCTGAAGATGACTTTATAGATATGTATAAAACTATTCTGCAATTAGGAAAAGATTTAAATAAGCCTGTAGTAGCTGCCGGTGATGTGCATTTTCTAGATAGTCATGACGAAATTTTTAGAAGGATTCTTATGGTAGGCCAAGGTTATAAAGATGATGACCAGGCACCTCTATATTTTAAAACAACTGAAGAAATGCTTGATGAGTTTGCTTATCTTGGAGAAGAAGATGCCCAAGCTGTAGTTGTTGATAATACCTATATAATTTCTGATATGATAGAAGAATTATCCCCTGTACCTAAAGGGTTTTTCCCGCCAAAGATTGCCGGATCAGAAAAAGAAATTGAAGATATGACTTGGAAAAATGCAAAATATATATATGGTGATCCTGTGCCGGAAATTGTTGCCCAGCGTATTAATAGAGAATTAAATTCAATAATCTCAAATGGATATTCAGTGCTGTATTTAATTTCCCATAAGCTTGTAAAAAAATCCAATGAGGATGGTTTTTTGGTAGGCTCAAGGGGATCGGTAGGTTCATCCCTGGTAGCTACTTTAACAGGTATTACCGAAGTAAATCCACTGGCTCCTCACTATATTTGTGATACTTGCAAATATAATGAGTTTATTACAGATGGCTCAGTAGGCAGTGGAGCAGATTTGCCCGATAAGTCTTGTCCTAAATGTAACGATATGTTAAGAACAGATGGTCACCAAATTCCCTTTGAAGTTTTTATGGGGTTTGAGGGAGACAAAGTTCCTGATATTGATCTTAACTTTTCAGGTGAATACCAGCTCAATGCTCATAAATATACGGAAGAACTTTTTGGCTCAGATAAAGTATTTAGAGCAGGTACTATTGCTACAGTTGCAGAAAAAACAGCCTTTGGTTTTGTGAAAAAGTTTATTGAAGAAGGTAATATAAGATGTAGAACAGCAGAAATGGATAGGTTAATAAAAAACTGCACAGGTGTTAAAAGAACCACCGGGCAACATCCCGGAGGGTTAATGATAGTACCCCAAGACAAGGAAATTTACGCTTTTACACCAATACAAAGACCTGCCGACGATGCTAAGACAAATACAGTTACCACACATTTTGACTATCAGTCTATCCAAGACTGCCTGGTTAAACTTGATATACTAGGTCATGACGATCCTACAATGATTAAGCTGTTGGAAGATTTTACAGGAATTGATGCAAAAACTATTTCATTAAATGATAAAGAAACTATGGGTATATTTTCAGGACTAGAGCCTTTAAATCTTATGGATAAAAAAGTATTAAATACTTCAATCGGAACTATAGGCATACCGGAGTTTGGTACCAAATTTGTTAGAGGTATGCTTGAAGAAACCAAACCGGGTACTTTTGCAGAATTGGTTCGTATAAGTGGTTTATCCCATGGAACAGATGTATGGTTAAATAATGCCCAGGATCTTATAAAAAACAAAACAGCTAATCTAAGTGAAACTATTGCCTGTAGAGATGATATTATGGTCTATTTAATAGAAAAGGGCTTACCTGCACTTGATGCTTTTAAGATAATGGAAGATGTTCGTAAAGGTAAAGGAGTAAAACAGGAATATAAAGAGATAATGAATACACATGAAGTGCCGGATTGGTACATAAATTCTTGTGAACGGATAAAATATATGTTTCCTAAGGCTCACGCAGTGGCATATGTAACTATGGCCTTTAGAATCGCATACTTTAAAGTCAAATATCCAGAGGCCTTTTATGCTGCTATTTTTTCTGTACGTGGCGGTGATTTTGATGCGGAATTAATTTGCCAAGGAGAAGAGAAGATTATAGCTAAGATGCAGGAAATTGAAGCTGTAGGAAATCAAGCAACTGCAAAAGAAAAAGGGTTGTATAATATTCTAGAAATGGCTTTGGAGATGTATTTAAGAGGTATAAAGCCAAAGATGGTAGATTTATGGGAATCTGATTCTTTTAACTTTAAGATAATAAATGGTCAGCTTTTATGCCCCTTTATTTCATTACAGGGACTTGGGGAAACTGCAGCAAAAAATATTATAGAAGCTAGAAAAAGTGAAATAACTTCAATAGAAGATCTACAAAATAAAGCAAAACTAACTAAACCTGTTATTCAAGTATTAAAAGATAATGGAGTTTTAGAAGGATTACCGGAGCAAAATCAACTAACATTATTTTAGCATAACAGTTAAGAAAAATGTTCCAAGGGGTTTTAGATTGTCGAAAGTTTTTTTAAGTGTTCTTGTGGAAAAATCGGCTTATAATGAAGTAAACTCATGAAATAGTGCGTATGAAGTGCTAAAATATAGAAAAAACTCCTTTTCACACGAATTTTTTCGAAATAAAGAAATTTATATATTGACATAATTGCTAATACATATTAGTCTACTTATAGAGTAGTGTTTCAAAGGTATAACTAATCTCAGGGTGTTTTAATTTTCTGATTTTCATCCAAACAAAAAATCTATGATAGACATTAACATATCAATCAATAGATTAGAAAATAAAAAACATTTCAAATTGTAGGAGAAATACCAATAGTTATATAAGGAGCTACAAACGCATAAAAAATTTTGAAAAAAATGGGGGTATTGGCAAAAAGATGTCAGATAATGAAAAATTAGAAGATAAAAGTAAATTAAAGAAATCGCTTTTAGCAGGTGTGCTTGCAGGGGCTGTGTCGCTTAACGTAATTCTCCCGACAGCAGCTGCCAGTGCGGAGTATTTTGCGGAGCGAAGTAACTCTGATGAGCCGGAGGCTTTGATTGTAAATGAGTTAGAAGAATTTAACGTAGATTCCGTTTCAAATTTGGTAGTGTTTAACGAGATGATGATGCCAAGTTCAGAGGTTGATGGGGATGACGAAGAAGCAGCACCACCAAGAAGAGGTGGCGGAGGAAGAGCCTCAATGGCAGCAACACAAGTAACACCGGAAGTACCGGTAACAGAGTATCAGAGAGTTACACTTGCTCAATTGCCCATTAAGAATGTTGAAGCGACATCTGTGAATGAAGAGGTTGCCAGGGCTGTGGCAGAAGCTATAGCGGCGATGGTCGTGGTAGGTGGAATAACAATCACCCAGGCCGGTGATGCTATATCAATTTCGATAGACAATGCAAACATAGTTAAGATGTTAGATATTCCGGATGGTGTAAATATATCCGGTATGACAACAATGGCAATACTAAATGATGACGGTACATTAACACCTATTCCTACACAAATAGATGTAGCAGGTAATATTAAGGTAATTGTTGGTTTTGTCGGGGATGTTGTCCTTGTACCACTGAACATAACAGCGAACTTCACAGATATAGGATTCCTTGTTCAGCATGTACAAGATGAGATTAACCGAGCGGCGGCGTTAAATATAGTTCAGGGAGATGGAAGTGGCATATTTAACCCAACGGCGACAGTGACGAATCAGGAAGCTGCAACGATGTTTCTACGTACAATAGGTATTCCGGTAGACTTTGCGACGGCAATGACCACTGCAAGGGAACAAGGCCTATTAGCTGCGGGCACACCAGCCCAGGCTCCGATGATGCGTATCGAAGCGGCACAACTAATTGTTAATGCACTTAGTGCAACGGGTATGGAACTGCGGATGACATTCAGTGAGGCAGAGGCCCTCTTGGAGGCTTTCACCGATTTGGATGGTCTGACTGATGAAGAGAAAATTGCGTTAGCGGTAACTGTTCAGCACGGTATTTTCCAAGGTGTCGGCAGCGGACTTATGAATCCGGATGAGACGCTTCAGCGCAGTCAAGTAGCAAGTCTTGCTGTGAGACTACATAGTATGCTCTTTGAAGTACAGTAGCAATCTTAGATGCTTCGGGTCTGGATTGAATAATTTCATAATTTCAATATGAAAACAAAGGAGTTTCGCTGTAGCCGCAAGGGTTGCGGCGAAACTTTCTTTGATTCAAGAGTTTTATAATTAACATAAGTGATTTTTTATATTTAGATAGGAGCAATTTTACAAACATGCCTAAAAACACCTTGTGGATGACTTGGAGTACTAAAGTAGAATATACCGGATTTATCCGTCAATTTTTCATAGATGAAATCAAGATATATAACCATATCTTGTCTAAACCCTTGCAAAAGTTAGATGGAAGGCCAAAAGATCTGGCTAACAGTTTTAATGTGAGTAATGAATCCTTTTTTGGATTTTTACTGGGAATTGAGCCCTTGATAAAGTATGACCTAAAAACACTAAAACATAGAGATCGTATAAAAATAGGAATTGAATTAAATGAGCTGTACAGATACTTAAGACAAAAACCCAATTATGAGCATTTACTGGAATTGGACGGTTGGGAGAGTGTTAGCGAAAAAACAGAAGATTCCGGTATTACGGAAGACATTTCAATTACGCCGAAGGATAGCAATATTCCTGGAGATAAAAGGGTGTTGTGGAACTCTTGGAAAAACAGAGTACAAAACATTGATTTTATCCATGAATTTTTTGTGGAAGAGTTAGTTATATATCACTGGATATTATCGCAAAAAAAACCAATATTTACAGGCAGTATTAGTGAACTTGCAAAATATTTTGAGTTAAGCGAAGATATATTCTTTGGATTCTTGCTGGGTATTAAACCTTTTGTTAAAAATGATCTTAAACTCCTTAAAAGTAGTAGCCATATTGATACTGTGATAGATTTACGCCAATTGCGACAACATTTAATGACAAAATCTGACTATGCACATATACTTGCTTTAGAAGGCTGGACGAGTGTTGAAAAAATCACACAGAAACAAAATGTAAAAGAAAATGTTCTCGACATAACAAAAGAAGATAATCAACAGGAACTTCTATGTGTTGATGAAGTTGAATCAGAAATAACAGCAACATCTGATGATTTACATGGAAACATTATATCGACCCCCTTGCTTCATTTAGATACCCTAAAAGAGCATATTTTTAGCGAGCCGATGCTAAGTTATATAAATGCAAAATTAGCAAGGGATTATACCAGGAGCGACTATATTGTATTTCTATCCTTGTGTAATGCCGTTGAACGTGCAACTGTAGTCAAGGGCGTTGGGCATGATTTGAAAACGGCATGGGCTAAGGCAGAAAAAAACGCTCACACTTTGATTGCAATCAAGAACCTTGATTTAGTTTGGACAAAGGCCGATATTATCTGCTCTACTGCAGAAATTCCTGTAGAAAATCTTAATCAAGAGATGGTCAATAGCAGATTTCCATTTTTTTTACGGAAAGGCGTAGCATTTGATCAGAATTTCGACCTGGCTTTCCTTGGAGGAGAAATGAACGGAAGTCGGTTATATAATTATTATTCGGCAGAGCAACTTCAAAAAAAAGAAATTGACTATAGTTCCCAGAGATTGAATCACAGTGCGATTAATAACTATTTAACTGTTTCTTATCTGGCACCTTTAAAAAATTTACCGGAAACTATTATAACTTTTACGACTATTGGTTTTTTTTGTGATGAAGGAAAGGTCTATGATTTGTATGGAGGATATGGCATAGACGCAGGCCGACGAGCCATCGACGAAACAGATAGCTCCTTGGCAATGAAAGCGATAACTAGTGTTTCAAAAAGCATAAATAACAAAGTCTACCGAGACGGAAAATTTGTATATGCCTATAACCCTATAACCGATACCGAAACGTATACCGAAAATATTTTACGTCGTGCTGATTCTATTTTAAGTCTTATTAAAGGTTATAGCATAACCAGAGATGAAACCATTATTTCCGGTATTGATGCCGGAGTAAAGCATCTGGTAAAGGATGGGATAATATACAAAGATCTTATCACCGCATTTGTTATTGATAAACAAACCGATGAAATAAAGTTGGGTGGTAATGGTTTGGTAATTACCATGCTTATTAAATATATGAAATGTTTTGAAACAGATTGTTATATTGATACTGTCCGGCATTTAGCCAATGGTATATTGGAACTACAGGATAAAATCACCGGATCATACTATCATATTCTAAATAGTTTTGATTTTTCTCCTAAAGAGAAAAGCAGAACTATATACTATGATAGTGCGGCAACATACGCTCTGGCACAGATGTATACATTTACCAAGGACAAAATATATTTGGATGCTGCTGCTTTGTCAGTGGAAAACTTTATTGCCAAGAATTATTCGAAGTATATGGATCATCAAGTGGCTTATTCTTTAAATGAAATAACAAAATATATATCAGAACTGCGGTATTATGAATTTGCTCTGCAAAGTACTCTGGAAAACTTAAATGAAATTATTAGGCGTCCTCGAATTTATATAACATTTCTTCCGCTTTTGATGGCAACTTGGCAGATCTATGAACGCCTCATAAAAAGAAATATTAAAGTTGAATTTCTAAATGAGCTGGATGTTAGGCGTCTTGCAGAAACCATATACAAAGTGGCGACCCATTTGCAGAGTGCATATTTCCATCCTGAGTATGCAATGTATATGAAAATACCGAAAAAATGTGTAGGTTCTGTTTTTAGAAGAGAAGGTAATTTTCAAATAAAAATTGATGATATTACCTACTTCCTCGAAGGATACCAGATGTACCATTCCCATTACGAAAACATACGTTCATATTTATCTGATGATTTTATTCAAAGTGTAAACAGTAGTAATTTAATCTACCCCAAAAAAGCTTTGCCAATTAAGCAGACCGCATCAGAAAAAATGCTTGCTCCTTCGGCTTCTGCAGGTAGTGAGATGCCTTTTTATGAAGCTGATAGTAGGGTAACCGACAAAGGTTTAATACCAATCGGGTTTTTATATGATGCAAATTTTATACATCCTGAAAAAGATTTCTTTGAGACTAACGGATATTATAAGACACTTTTTTATATTGCTGCTCACTATGGGTTGCAGCTTATTCTTTTTTCACCGGATGATCTTGACTTTGAAGCAGGTATAGTACAGGGTACAATTTTAGTAAACGGCAAATCGGAAAAATATACCACTGAAATTCCTCGAGTTATTGACAACTCTTTACGGGCAAACAACAGAAAAAAAGACTTTGGCAAGAAACTAGAAACATGGGCATATACAACCAGAACACCAGGTTCAAGTAAAAAGAGGAAAAAACATGATATTTATAACATGCTTCTCAAGGATGGAAAATATACGAATCTTTTGATCCCTACAAAGCCTGTAGAAAACTTTGAAGATATTACTTCAATAAAAAGTGAAACAGGAATTGTTATTAAGAAGACAAATAGTCATCAGGGCATAAGTGTAATGCACATATCCCGGGTAAAGTCCCGTTATCAACTAATACTGGGTCAAGAACGTTACGATTTTACAAAAAGCAAATTTAAGGATTATTATGAACAAAATATCAAAGGTGAACAGTATATTATGCAGCCCTTTATAAAGTCTGCTACAAAACAAGGAGAACCCTTTGATGTGCGACTTCAGGCAAGAAGGATTGACGATGAAAACTTTTTCGTTAACCCTTATGTTCGTGTCGGAAGCCCCAAAGGTATTATTTCGAATTATGCAGGAGGCGGATATACTCTGACTTTAGATGCATTCCTACGTACAAACTTTGAAATTGATGAACAAATGAACATTAAAAGCCAAATAATGCAGCTAGGATATGAATTTCCCAAATACTATGCAAACCTACTTGGGGATGCACGTATTTTTGATATTGGTCTTGATTTAGGAGTAAGCAAAGAAGGTGGAAATTTCAAGTTATGGCTATTTGAAGTCAACACGTATGTTGGAGGGCACATTTATGGCTTAGGAGACGCTAAGGCTCACTGTCAATACCTTAGATATTTGGCGGATAAATTGAATGTCAGATAGTTTAGTGATAAAGGAGAGAAGAAAATGAGCTTTATCGGTAAGAAAGATCAAAAGGAAACCAGAGGGCTTATTCCTATTGGTCTGTTGAGGGGCAGGGTAGCAAAAAAAGATTTTTTTTACCGTGACCAATATTATACATCGATTTTTTATGTTGCACCACAATTTGGGTTGCAACTGGTGCTTTTCACCGATAGTGACGTTAACTTTGAAACAAATACTGTGATGGGTACAATTTTAAAGGAAGGCAAACCGGAACAGTGTATCATTCCGATCCCCGGTGTTGTGGACAATTTCAATTTTTTTGGTAATGACTTTTATACAAAAATAAATGAACGTACATTTTTGACCAGAGATTGGATAGGCAGGGTTAATAAAACAAAACAAAAGGATTACGAAGAACTTTTGGCAGATGGAAGATTTACAGATATTTTGATTCCCTCAAATATTGTAGATAGTTTTGAAGATATCACCCAGGCTTTTGATGAGTTCAATAATATTATAGTTAAACCTGCCCGTGGTACGGAAGGAGAACTTGTTATACACATAACAAGGGAAAAGGACTGCTATCGTATGACAGAGGATACGGAGCATTTTGTACTTAATCATGAGGAGCTGATTGAGTATTATAACGAAAATATTGGGAATAAGCATTTTAAATTTATTGTGCAACCTTTTATAAAATCTGTTACTAAATATGGTGAACCTTTTGATATAAGAGTGTCTGCAAGAAAAGGTGCCGGAGGAAAATATGTGGTTAAACATTTCGCTCGGGTCGGAAATCCCTTAGGGATTGTTTCAAATTATGCAACAGGTGGGTATACGATGCCGATAGAATCCTTTTTGGACAAATATTATGAAAAAGACACGCAAATAGAAATCAGACGCAAGCTGGATCAACTAGGAGAGGAGTTTCCGGAATACTATGTTGATACGTTATACAAAGGCCTTAAGCTTTATGATATTGGTTTGGACATAGGCATTACCAATGATAAAAACGGTATCAAGTTGTGGCTGTTTGAAGTTAACTCACGTGGACTTGGTGGTTTTATCTATGGTTTGGACGAACAAATAGCTCAATGTCAGTATTATAAATTTTTGGCTGATGGTTTGGAACTGAAGCCAACAGTTATAGAAACCTTTAAGACCAAGTTGAGTTGGCCTGTAGAGCCACAGTATAAGCCAACAGTACATGATTATTATGCCTGTAATAACGGAGATGAACGAGCAGGATATTTGACCCATAAAAACGAAAAAGTACAGATAAAAAACTATTCCACATTAACATCTGCAAATAATTATGGTTTTAATATCATTGCTGTTCCCGGAACAAATGTGGAAGCAGCAGCAGATGGCAGAGTGGTTTGTATAAAAGAAGGATTTAAAAATAACGGAACGGAAGCAAACCATTATGGTAACTATGTTGTCCTGCGACACTATGCTTTACATATGCAACAGCCTGTGTATTCTGTGTATGGTTATTTGAGTAATTGCCTGGTGGAAGTGGGGGACATGGTAAAAGTTGGTGATGTGATTGGCCTTAGTGGAAACAGTGGCGGATCACGGATTCCTTGTCTGCATTTTGCAATTCGGATTGGCGAAAACATCGAAGAAAATTCCGTTGATCCTCTTGAACTTTTACCATACTGTGATTTTGAGTCATTGAGTGATAAATTAACTATTGAAGATGGCTTCCCTGAATCGTCGATAGAGTTATACAATAGCATTATGGAACGAGGGTGGGACTATATTGTAAAAGTTAAGACAGCTATAGATATTCCAATAAAATTAGGTGCAAAGAAAGTAATCCCTGTTGGAGCTGTTCTTAACCTTGCTTCACGAACAAATGATGAAGCTGCTGTCTTATATGATAGTCTTACAGTTCGTTGTCAGGCTAATGATTTGATTTATATATTTTAGTGAGTAGTAGTGTAAATGGTAAGAGTGAGGAAAGAAAGATTTAGATAATAATGAGAATAGGATGTATGTACGTAATAGCAAAACACTAGTGCCGATTTTCACATATTTATCTTCTATAGTAAAGTAATATAGTGTGGAGTTTTTGCTTTTATCAAGATGACGTTGAAAAAAGATAATTAGCAGATAACTATAGGGTCTTTTTTGAAAATGAGCTTGGATATTATGTGGCAAATATTATTTAACGGGATAACCAAGTTATCAGATTGCTTCCCGATATATTTCAAAAAAGACCTCTTACATTCTTTCAGTTTTAGTGTTTGATATCGAAATAGACAGAAATAACAACAATGTTTTAAAGTTTATTGAGTCATATGGTTCACCCTGATTTTACAGTACTATCATAGGATATGATGCTGAAAACATAAATTCAGGATTGCATATATTATATAAGAATTTTGATAAAATGCTTGATATGTAACAAAGAAGAAATGAATAAGCATATCAAATTTTCACATTTTTGGTTTGAATTAATACTGGACTCAAAGAAAAATGTCAATCATAGGCAATATTCAGGCGAAAAGATATTTAAAGAAAATGGAGGTTTTCCTAAGTATGATTACTATACAAAATCCGGAAATAATCAAAAATGGCAATAAAAGTCGCTTAGTTGCTAAGGTTGATATTGATGATGTGCAAGAGATTCTTTGGTATGAGGTTGACAGAGAATATGAAAGGTATTTATGCTATGAGCGTTCAGATGCGATTTTAGTTGCGGTATTGCACTATGCATTTAGAAAAGGACATGATATTACCTGTATTGCTCCAGTTTCTGGTGAATTATTTTATAATTTAACAGAGTATCTCATACCGACTTTATGTAAAACCGCTCCTACATTTCACCATCCGCAAATTATTGCCAAAATAGCATCAGAATATCTCGAAAACGAAGGAGCAGTGGGTACAGGAATTTCATGTGGAGTTGATTCTTTTCATGCAATAACAAGGCATTGGCAGCCTCAAGATAATAAAAAGCCAAAGCTAACGCATGTACAGATATTTGATGTTGGAACCTTTAATCTTTCATCACCCCATATCTACAGAGATTATGATGTCCTACTACTAAAAAAAGAAACTTATCGTAGAGCGAGAGAAGTTTCTTTCCATTTGAACTTACCGCTTATTGAAGCAAAATCAAATATACTAGGTACTTTTACTGTTGGTAATCATTGGACTTTTGCTACAACATATGCCATTTTATGTATGCAAAAACTTTGGAAAACTTATCTATTTGCAAGTTCATATCCATATTCCAGGTTTTCTCTTGAGAACCATGCTGAAAATGATTCTTCATATTATGATTTATTATCTATGAACTACTTTTCCACAAGTAGGCTTCGTATTTATAGCGAAGGTGGAGAAGTAGATCGGGTAGAAAAAACATTAAGAATCGTTGATTTTCCACTAGCACAAAAATATTTACTTGTTTGTTGGATGACACCATATAATTGTGGTGTGTGTGGTAAGTGTCGCCGAACGATGTTGACTTTAGATATGTTTGATAAACTAGAGAATTTCAAGGAAATTTTTCCTGTAGATTATTATAAAAACAATTTGAATAGTTATTTTGATTGGTTAGGAAAAGCTTTATTTAAAGGAGAGTTATTTGCCGAAGATATTTATACTTATATGACTAAAAGAAAATATAAACATATCGGCAAAATTGAAAAAATCGTTGAAGAGTTGAAGAAAATAGAAAGTGGAGGGCGAAAAAATGTTGAAGGGTGATATTTATTCATTTAGTGGCTATAAATGGCGTGTGTTGGACGTGCAAAGTGATAAAGTATTGTTGTTAAGTGAAAATGTATTAGAAAAGAAAAGATATCATGAATCATATGTAGATACTACTTGGGAAAACAGCACATTGCGTAAATACCTGAACGATGAATTTTATGATAAGTTTAGTTTAACAGAAAAAACAAAAATAGTAGAAACAAAAATAGAGAACAGAAATAATCCTTGGTTTAACATAAATGCTGGCAACGATACAACTGATAAAATATTCCTTCTATCAATAGAAGAAGTAGTGAAATATTTTGGTTGTAGTGAGCAGCTAAATAATGTGCCAAAAAACAAATCTTGGATAGATGACCAATACAATACGGCACGAGAAGCCAAAAATACAAAAGGTGAAGAGTGTTGGTGGTGGCTACGTTCACCTGGTATTCGTAAAAGTAACGCTACTTTAGTTTATGATGATGGCACTTTACGTATCTCCGGTTTCTCTGTGAACTATAATGGTGGTGGTGTTCGTCCCTCTTTGTGGTTAAACATGTAATCTCAACAATCCGACTGAAGAATTTTTGATAAAGCTAACTACTCTATTGAGACGAAACGGAAAGATTTTTGCGGATATTTTTGATTAAGGTATTATTGAAGTTTTGTAAGGTGAAATAACGATAGAAATAAACCATGTAGTCTTGAAAGTAAGATACATAGTTATGCAGAATAGAAAACAAGGAGATGATACTCACTATGAAAATGGGATTTTTAATCAGTCATAAAAATCAGGAGGCACGTAGGGCATTGTTACCGGAAGGGGTTGCAACGATACGTAACAAAAGCTCATTGGTATTTGAAACGGGATACGGAGATGCTCTTGGGCGAAGTGATGCGGAATATATCAATGTAGGTGCCCAGATTGCAAGTCGCGAAGATTGCCTAAAATGCGATATTTTAGTTGATGTAAAACTTGATTCGGCGGATTATTTTGATGATATTGATAAAGGAAAGATACTTGTTGGGTGGGCACATGCTACCCAACAAATTGACTTTACAAGTGCTGTGATAAATGGGGACCATACAGTTATTGCATGGGAGGAAATTTTTGAGGATGGACGATATGTTTTTTTCAGAAATCGGGAAGTTGCCGGAGAGGCAGCGATTCTTCACGGTTTTCGATATAGTGGTAAAATGCCTTATGATGCGAAAGTTTGTATAGCCGGACACGGACATACTGCAAAGGGTTGCCTTAGAGTGCTGCATGGGCTAGGGGCGACGGTTAATGTTTATCCAAGGAAATTTGAAAATTTATTTAAGAAGAAGATGTTCGACTACGATGTAGTTGTTAATTGTGTTATGTGGGATACAGAACGGACGGATCGTCTTATTTATAAAGCGGACTTACATAAGTTTAAGCCGGGCACCTTGATTATTGATGTAAGCTGCAATATCAGCTTGGAAATTGAAACTTCGCGTCCTACAACTATAGATGATCCGGTGTATGAAGTAGACGGAATCATTCATTATGCAGTGGACAACACCCCTGCAATGTATCCTGTCACAGTAACGAAAGTTTTAAGTGATGGGTTTAAAGGCTATGTGGATGAGATCATTGAAGGAGAATATTCACAACCGATTAACGAAGCAGTTGTAATTCGAAATGGGCATATTGTATACGAATGTATACGTTCCTTCAGAGAAAAGAGAGGGCTGTTTGTAAAATAGCTAATTGGAAAAATATAGGTTAAATTTCCATTGACCAAACTCTCATAATTATGATATAATAACGACATAAATATATTCAATAAGGTGGTGCGAATTATGCCGACTATTAGACCTATCTCTGATTTACGTAACAATTCCAATGAAATAAGCGAGTTTTGCCGTTCTTCACGTGAACCAGTATTTATTACAAAAAATGGCGTAGGTGACATGGTAGTATTAAGTGTAGAAATGTATGAGCGTCAACAAGCACAGATAGAGCTTTATGCGAAACTTGCGGAAGCGGAAGCAGAGATTGCTTCAGGTGCAGAGGGTATTGACTTTTTCGAGTTTGCTAAGAGATTAAGGGCTGATGTACATGGAACAGTATGAGGTAAAGATATTTCCAACGGCACAGAATGATTTGAGAGATATTGTTGACTACTTGAACACTTTGTCTCCCGATGCCGCTTTGAAATATTATGATTTAATTGTTGAGCAAGTAGGCACATTACAGATAATGCCTATGCGTTATGCATTGGCGAGAGATACACAACTTAGA
>JGI20163J26743_11538337_pt1 | contig 19310 bp, 15 predicted proteins | sample TergutCu122P1_FD_26743 | JGI IMG/M metagenome (IMG submission 26743) | reverse complement strand
GAAAAAACCGATAAATACAATGGAGTATACCATGTACTGCATGGAGCCATTTCTCCAATGCTGGGAATTGGACCAGGAGATATTCGCCTAAAAGAGTTAATAGAACGATTACAAGGACCAGTTACTGAGGTCATTATTGCTACTAATTCTAGTTTAGAAGGTGAAACAACTGCCATGTATATTAGTAAACTTATTAAGCCTGCAGGAATTAAGGTAAGTAGAATTGCTAGTGGCGTACCTGTAGGTGGCGATTTAGAGTATATAGATGAGATAACATTATTAAGAGCTCTTGAGGGACGAACTGAGCTATAGGCGTTTTTGCATAACACGCTTTGATGCTGATATCCCATGACAGCTCCCTCACATAAGCACCCCTAGAAGGAGAGTCTTCTATGTACACAAGGCGATAGCGTAGCTAATCACCTGAATGTGCTTACACGGGAGTAGATTCCGCTACAGCATAGATGATAGCGCCTTGGCACAGCGAGTAGAGGTGCAAGACTGCCTCCCGCTCGATTACATATGTTTGTAGTCACAGTAGTGTGATATCAGCATCAAGGCTTGTATGTTGAAATAGGTGGGAGAAATGTGGATTTAGGTATGACAAATATGGCAGAGATTTGTACTTACAGCATCAGCAGAGCTGACGCAAATCTCGCCCATGTACGCCAAGGCGTACTTGAAAAAAAATAATATAAAACACAGGAGGTATAGCATGGACAAAAGTAATTTAATAAAAACTGCCAATGAAGTACGGAAGGGGGCCTTGAAAGCAGTTGCCACTGCCAAATCAGGACATCCTGGAGGGTCTATGTCGGCGGCAGATATTTTAACTTACCTATATTTTGAAGAAATGAATATAGATACAAAGGATCCTAAAAAGCCAGATAGAGATCGTTTTGTTATGTCAAAAGGGCATAATACTCCAGGGTACTATTCTACCTTGGCTCTACGAGGCTTCTTCCCTATAGAGGATATTGTGACATTTCGTAAAACAGGCTCATATCTTCAAGGGCATCCTGATATGAAAAACATACCTGGTGTTGATATGTCCACAGGGTCTTTAGGCCAAGGCATCTCCGCTGCTGTGGGGATGGCAATTGCTGGGAAATATGACAATTCTAATTTCCGTGTATATTGTATGCTAGGAGATGGTGAAATACAAGAAGGTCAGGTATGGGAAGCTGCTATGTTAGCTGGTTTTAGAGAGCTAGATAACTTGGTCTTAATAATTGATAATAACAATCTTCAGATAGATGGAGCCATTGACGAAGTTAATTCACCCTATCCTATTGATAAGAAATTTGAGGCTTTTAATTGCCATGTAATAAATATAAATGGTCACGACTTCCATGAAATTGATGCTGCTTTTAAGGAAGCAAAAACTGTTAAAGGAAAACCTACTGTTATTGTTGCAAAAACCGTTAAAGGAAAAGGAATATCCTTTATGGAAAACAAAGCTAGTTGGCACGGAACACCACCAAATCAGGAGCAATATGAACTAGGAATGGAAGAATTAGAGAAAGCAGGTGAAGTCTAATGGCAGAAGTTAAGAAGATAGCAACCAGAGAAAGTTATGGAAATGCTTTAGTAGAATTAGGGGAAAAATATGATAATATTATGGTTTTGGATGCGGATTTAGCAGGCGCCACAAAAACTGGAGTTTTTAAAAAGGAGTTTCCCAATCGCCATATTAATTGTGGTATTGCCGAGAGTAATATGATGGGAGTGGCAGCAGGATTAGCTACTGTAGGTAAAGTTCCTTTTGCCAGTAGTTTCGCCATGTTTGCAGCAGGACGAGCCTTTGAGCAGGTTAGAAACTCCATCGGCTACCCTCATTTGAATGTGAAAATCGGGGCAACTCATGCTGGTATTTCAGTAGGAGAAGATGGCGCATCTCACCAATGTAATGAGGATATCGCTTTAATGAGAGTAATTCCAGGCATGGTTATTATTAATCCATCTGATGATGTTGAAGCAAAAGCAGCAGTACAAGCAGCCTATGACCATGTTGGGCCTGTGTATTTGCGTTTTGGAAGATTGGCTGTTCCTGTGATAAATGACTGTCCTAATTATAAGTTTGAATTAGGAAAAGGAGTAGTCCTTAGAGAAGGAAATGATTTAACCATTGTGGCAACAGGTTTAGGAGTTGCTAACTCCTTAGAAGCGGCCACCCGGCTTTCAAAAGTAGGAATAAATGCAAAAGTTATTAACATTCATACTATTAAACCTTTAGATAAAGAGCTAATTATTGCTTCAGCAAAAGAAACAGGAAAGGTAGTTACAGTGGAAGAGCACACTGTAATTGGGGGATTAGGCAGTGCAGTGTGTGATGTTTTGGCAGAAGAGTATCCAACAAAAGTCTTAAAGATAGGTATTAATGATGTCTTTGGCGAATCAGGCCCTGCTGTAGAGTTAATTGCAAAATATGGATTAGATGCCGATAGCATTTACCATAAAATAAAAAGCTTTTTGTAAAACTTGTACTTGAATTTATTGAGATGGGGGAAACAGGATGAAGAATCAGCAGCGCTCATTAGTAGAGATATTGGACGAAGTTTTAGGTGTTGTGGGCAATCATTATGATTCGGAGTATGCGTATTACATTGAGAAAGATGTAGACGGAATCACAACTATTTATGAATGGTGTAATGAAGATATACCATCCATGCGAGATAGAGTTAAAAATATCAGCAAGGATGATGCACCTAAATGGCTGGAATCAGAAGTAAAGGACACAACAGAAGATGCCTACAGTGTTTTTGAAGAGTTAGAAGATGATAAAACGGCTGTTTTGGCAGTTATTAATGTGCGTCGTGGAGGCTGTACCATTTCATTAATGGAGGCACTTCTTCCCTTAATTTCTGAAACTATAGTTCTAGTGAAAAGTCAAAAACAACATGAATTTTTGACCTTCCATGATCAAATGACAGGATTGCTTAACAAAAATAGTTATATTAGTCATGTAGAAGAATTAAGTCGGGCAAGGTTAAGATCTTTAGGAGCTCTTTCTGTAAATGTAAATGGATTAAAAGAATTCAACAAAGAGTTTGGCCGGGACTATGGAGATGAAATAGTCATTAGAGTTGGAGAGGTGTTAGAGGAGTATTTTAGAGGATACTTAACATTTCGACTTACTGGAGATGAGTATTTAATTATTGCTAAAAACATAGCCTATGAAGACTTTATGAAGAAAATGAATCAAGCTTACACCTTTTTGGAGCATATAAGCTTAGGACTAACAACAATGGGGCATTCTTGGGAAAAAAGCAACATTCAAGTAAGAGATGTTATCTATCAAGCCCAAGAAATGATGAAAAGTGAAAAAAGCAAGCACTATAGCCGCAAATTAAAAGGACGACATGTGCCCATTATAAAAAATGATTTATTAGAGGATATAAAACATGGGAATTTTGTGGTATATTTAATTCCCAAATTTGATGTTTACTCTAATCGAGTGGCAGGGGCAGAGGCGGTTGTAAGATATTATCATAAAGATTTAGGTACAATGTATAACGAAAGATATATGAAGCTTTTAGAGGATACTAACTTATCTTCTTATTTGGATCTTCATATCTTCGAGGAAGTTTGCAAAACTCTTCAAAGGTGGGAGGCGGCGGACTTGCCAATGATTCCAATTGCCGTAAACTTCTCTTCAGCTACCTTGCAACAGGAGAGTATTGCTGATAAAGTAATAGAAATCATTGAAAAATACGAAGCCTCTTGTGAATATTTGGAAATTGAGATTTCTGAAAAAGGCGACAATATGAATCAAGAAATGCTAGCAGAAATAAGTCGCAAAATGCGAAAAGTGAATATTCGGACAATCCTAGATCATTTCGGAGCGAAACATTCAAGTTTTTCAATTTTAAATGCGATGGAGTTTGATAGTTTGAAAATTGACGAAAGCTTAATCGCAAATATAGTTATTGACTCAAGAAACCAGATTATTGTTAAAGCAGTTGTGGATATTTGCCACCGTCTAGGTGGGGCAGTAGCTGCTGACGGTGTGGAAACAAAGGACCAGCTAAATGTGTTAAAAGAATTTGGCTGTGATTATGTCCAGGGAACCTACTTTAATAAACCTATTGCCATCGATACTTTTGAGGTGCGTTACCTGAAAAACTAAGGATAACACTTTATGATAAAAACTTGGATTGCTGATGTTAAACCCTTATTAGAAAATGATAAGTTGGCTACATATTACAACACCTTACCTAGGTGGCGCAGAGAAAAGGCTATTAAAATTAAGGACCCTCTAACAAAGGCACAAAGTGTTGGCGTGTGGGCTCTATGGACTCAAATAAAAGAGTGTTTCGCTATTGAGGATGCAAACATTCATAATTTTTCTCATTCAGGGGACTATGTATTGTGCTCTGTGGAAATCACTGGTAACCCTAATGTTAAACTAGGGTGTGACATAGTGAAAATGAAGGATATTGATAGGTATATAGATAGATTTGCCAAGCGGTTTTTTGGTCATTTGGAGTACCAAGCTATATATAATTGTAAAACCAGAGAAGAAAAAAGAGATACATTCTATCGCCTCTGGGCTTTAAAGGAAAGTTATGTTAAAGCAACTGGTTTGGGTATGGCCATCGATACCCGCAGTTTTGAAATTAAATTGGGAGAACCAATTACCTTGTTGAAACAACCTGTGGAGCACCATGATAATTATCAACTGTTGGAGTTGTATACTTATGATTTGCCTTACAAGGTTGCAGTTTGCACCACTGATGTTGAGGTTGATAAAGAGTTAAAGCTGTTAGTGCTATAACGAAGAAGATAACTCCTCCTCTTAACAAAACCACCCAATTCTCACAAGGAAGCGCCAAGGCGTATTAAACAATAAATGAAAGGCTGTACCAATGTCTAACAGAAGAAACCTGATTATTTTAATAAGGATTATTATTATTGCAATAAGCTTTGGATTTGTTGTTGGAGCTTTGATATTTGGACTTGCCATTGGAAGCTCTTACAGAAGTGAAATTAGAGTCCTAGAGGAAAAGATAGAGGAGTTGTCTGCAAGCATCGATAATCATACAGAGAGTTTGGAAGAACTTTTAAATGGCCCTCAAAGAACTTTTACGGAGATGCTAATCCCAGCATTACCTATTGAAGGTATTGAAGGCATAAATGAGTCTGCTATAGCAGGTGGCAATGAGAATGCAGGGAATTTAGCAATTGATAGACCTTGGTACTTGCAATTAATAAACCACTGGAACCCTTTGGAGGCAGATTTTACAGTGGAACTAGAAGAGGTAGAAGCAGGTATATTGTTGGATACGCGTATTGTAGAACCAGCAAGAGAGATGTTGGCGGCAGCTAGAGCAGAAGGACTTAACCCCCGAGTGGTTTCAGGGTATCGTTCTTATGCTGACCAAGAAAGAGTATTTGACGAAACCATGATTCGATGGAATTCCCAAGGACTAAGTTGGCTAGAAGCCTTCCATGAAACCAGATTATGGGTTAAGCTTCCAGGCCATAGTGAGCATAATGCCGGCTTGGCTATAGATATTATCTCCGCCAATCGAGATGGACTTGATGAAGGGCAAGCTGAAACACCAGAAGTTGCTTGGCTTATGGAAAACTCATGGAGATTTGGTTTTATATTGAGATACCCTCCAGGTACTTTGGAGATAACGGGAATTACCTTTGAGCCATGGCATTTTAGATATGTTGGTCTGGACGCTGCTAGGGAGATTACAGAAAGAGGCATTACCTTAGAGGAGTTCCTCTTGTTACCATCACCTTAGAGGGGGATAAAAAATGCCAAAAATCAAAAAACTAGGAGAATGGTTTTCGAAGCAAAAACTAAAGCAGAAAGTTAGAATACTGTTTATTATTATTCTTGGTATATATTTTATTTTTAGTGCCCTTGTCTATTACTTTGTTATCCACAGAAGCACTAGAGAATACATTGTGGAAACAAATTTCAATCGTCTTACCTCCATTGGAGATACCTTTCATATGGAACTAGAAGGTACCAACACTGTTAGCAAATGGATAATCAATAGCCAAGAAGTTAGATACTTTTTACGAAGTGGCGAAGATGAAACTTCTCTTCTAGCAAAAGAAGCTTTAGGTCCAATCCACGAGTTTACAATATACGAAAACTTTTTATCATCGGTATATATATTCAATAACAATAAAGACTTTATTCACATAACAAATTTAGTTACTAATGTGGATATGGATATAATAAGGAGCCCTAGGTGGTACGAGGAAATTGTTACTCGGGCTGGCGGATATGTTTTGCGAGTAAATGGCGGTGGTGCTTTTGCTACTGCTGCAGACAGGACATTAATTTCTTTCATTAGACAAATTAATGACGTTAGCACTCAGATGCCTATTGGTATTTTAGTAATGAACTATACTTCCGACATCTTAGGAAGAACCTTTGTCAATGCTTCAGACAATAATAACAATATAGCTTTTTTTACAGATGATGGCTATTTCATTAGTGGGAATGAAGAATTTGTAACTCTATATGAGAATCTAGAATGGGATGATACTGGAAATGCTTTTGATTTCCAGACAGTAGGAAATATTACAATCTATCGATATCAGATACCAGACACTCCTTTTGTAGTTATCTCCTTTGAGGGTGCGAGATTTTTAGAATATATTTCACCCCAAAGCATAGCCCTACTTCTAGTGTTTATAGTTGTAACTATATTGGCAGTTGTAATAATTGGATTATTTATTTCCAATTATATAGCTAAGCCTATTGGGCGTTTATCAAGTTCAATGGAGTTGGCCAAAAGCGGCTGGTTAAAGCGAGTTAGCATTAAACTAGCCGACGATGAGATAGGACATCTAAAAGATAATTATAATGAGATGTTAATTGAATTAAATAGACTTATGGAGGAATTAGTAGAAAAAGAGAAGGTGGTTCAGCAGGCATCCTTTGAAGCAATGCAAGAACAAATAAAACCTCATTTTCTTTATAACACCTTGGAAACCATTGGTTATTTGGCTTTGGAAAAACCTAGAGACGAGGTCTATGAAGCAGTTGAAGTTTTAGGTTCATTTTATCGGAAGTTTTTAAGTAGCGGAAACAGTGAGATTACTCTTGGTGACGAATTGGAGATTATAAAGAATTATCTCCAATTGCAAAAAGTAAGATACGAAGATGTCTTTACAGATGAATACCAAATTGACGAGACCCTTTTAGATATAATGGTGCCTAGATTAATATTACAGCCCTTAGTAGAAAATTCCCTCTATCATGGCATTCGGATGAAAGGTGAAAAGGGAGTTGTTAAAATTTCTGTATATAAATCTGGAGACAGAGCGTGTATCTCCATTTACGATACAGGGATAGGTATAAAAGAAGAGGCTATAAGAGGCATTGATTGTAACAATGGCGAAAGAGGTTTTGGCTTAAGAAAAACTATATTGCGAATTCGTAACTATTATGATGAAACCGATGTTTATGAGATTAACACAAAAGCTGGTTATTACTGCGAGATTATTTTGAAAATACCTATGAGTTCTACAGGGAAATCCACGGAGTTTTCAGTAGAATAGATTATTACGAAGAAGTAGCGCAAGGGGATTCCCAGTGACTGTCAAAATGTTGACTGGAATATGATGAGGTGTATCATGTATAAGGTTATGATAATTGATGACGAAAGAGCCATACGGGGTATTTTGAAAAAAACTATCCCATGGGAAGAAAAGAATATGGTAGTTGCTGGAGAAGCTGCTAGCGGTATTGAGGCAATTAATACTATTGATGAAATACGCCCTGATATTGCCTTTGTAGATATCCAAATGCCTTTTATGAATGGTATTGACTTTGCAAAACTTGCCACCACCCGTTATCCTAACTTGAAAATTATTATATTGACTGCTCATGATGACTTTGATTATGCCAAGAAATGTATTGAAATCGGGGTATTTGATTATATACTAAAGCCTATTGTTAAAAATGAAATTTGTAATATTCTGGACAGGGCTTTGGAGCGTTTAGAGGCTGAAAAGCCCGTTAGAAAGTTAGAAAAATCCGATATAAAAACAGAAGAAGAGATAAATCCTGAGAAATCAGATGAAATAATTAACTTTATTAGCAAAAACTATAATGACCCAAGAATGAACTTAACCTATGTCGCAAAAGAGTTTGGTTTTAACCCAAGTTATCTTAGTAGGAAATTTAAGGAAAAGGCAGGAATGAGTTTTATAGAGTATTTGACAATGATAAGAATGGAAAAAGCAAAGGAATTAGCACAGGAAGGCAAGTTAATGTATGTTGCAGCAGAAAAGGTAGGCATCCCTGATCCAAATTATTTTGGTAAATGTTTTAAAAAATATGCAGGGATTTCTTATTCAGAACACTTAAACTCTAGGAGGTGAAAGATAGATGAAATTTGAAAATAATTCTAAGTATGGAAGAAATGAAGATTTAATAGATAACAACAGGGAAGATATTGCCCCTGAACCTAATAGTGCTAGTATTAAAGATAGCCTTGTAGCGGAAGGTGTTTTTGACAAGCTTATGGAGCAGGATATGGAGGGTGAGGTAGAAGCAGAAGATTTGCACACCAATAAGGAAACAGTGGTAAAAGTTAGTACAGGTGTGGAAGAAGCAGGAGTGATTGTGGATGTAGATGAAGATGCAAAAGAGGAAGCAGAGGCCGAAGAAAATATAAATAGGCGCCGCAGAACCTTTGCAAGAATTTTGATAATTATCTTTCTAGTTATTGCTTTGGTGTTTACAAGATGTAGCGGGCCTAGAAGAATTGGTAATTTTGAAGTGCCAGCAGAGGAGAACATAGAGATAACTGTATGGAGTATTTCTACAGAAACCGATGCCTTTCACCAATCTTATCTCAGGGCCATCCAGGTTTTTGAAGAAAACAATCCTGGGGTAACAATTAGGTTTGAAACTTTTGATAATGAATCTTATAAAACTAAAATACGTTTGGCAGTTGCAACTAATGAATTGCCAGACATTTTCTTTTCATGGGGAGGAGGTTTTTCTAGGCCATTTGTCAGTTCAGGAAAAGTACTAGCCTTAGACGATTTTTATGAAGAATACTCTTACTATCTCCCCATTACTATGTTAGAAAATGTTATTTTCGATGGCAGAATTTACGGCTCAGTAATGACTACTCCTGTTTCAGCTACCTTTTACAACAGGGCTATATTTAGAGAGCATGGACTAGAAGCTCCTAACACTTGGGAGGATTTAATTAGAATATGTGAAGTTTTAATTGAAGCAGGCATTACACCCATGGGAATAAGTGCAAAAGATACCTGGGTGTTGGCCATGTTATATGATGCCATTGCTTTGAAAACCATGGGTCCTGATAATTTTAGGGCGGCTTTGATTCAAGAAGAAGGTTCCTTTGATGAGGAAGGGCTTAGATTATCTGCAGCAAAATTTGTAGATTTAGTGGAGATGGGTACATTTTCAAGAAGGGCAAGTGTATTATCTAACGATGAGGCTATTGCTGAGTTTTTAGTTGGTGAAGTAGCTATGTTTACTACAGGTAGCTGGATGGCTGGTTCCATCCAAACAGATACAGATAACCCAGATGATTTCGGGGTTTTTAGAGTGCCTTTGATAAACGAAAGTAATGCCCAGATAACGGATTTTATGGGAGGAGGGTTAGACACCTTAATGGTGGCAGCTTCAACTCCTCATCCTGAATTAGCATCTAGGGCGGTTTTTGAGTTAACTAGATATATATCTAAGTATGCTTACTTAGAAGGAGCAGGGATTCCTGCTTGGCGAATTGACTTTGATGATAGAGAAGTAAATCCATTGACTAAGCAGGTAGCGGAGTATGCTGCTAGTGCCACCTCATTTACTCCTTGGGCAGATACCTTTATGGAAGCTGATGACGCAAGTTTATACCTATCCTTGCTACAGCAACTATTCTTAGGTAGAATCGCACCAGAGGAATTTGTACAATTAAATATTGAGATGAGGGGTGATGGTATGTATGTACGTTACTAATAACAGTAAATTGTTATAGTTAACACTCAATGTCCTTAGTTGCACACATCATGCGACTGTTCCCGCGCCTAAGCGCTACTAGAAACGTTTTGGATGTGATAATGGTAAAAAATTTCCACATACATGTAAAGATATGATGTTCTATTTCTTTAGTAAAGAGTTTATTCTTTAGACAACGGGGTAGAATTGCCCCTTTGAGACGTTGAAACTATGTACATAATTATAGGAGGAAAAACAATGAAGAAAAAGTTATTAGCAACATTATTAGCAACGGCTATGGTGCTATCTGCATTTGCTCTTGGGGCTTGTGGACCAGGCGCAGACAGACAAGATGATCCACCAGCAGCAGACAATGGAGCTACCCCACCGCCAGCAGACCTTGGTGAGAGGCAGATAATTAATCTGTGGTCATTTACAGACGAAGTTCCAAACATGGTAGCTAAGTACAAGGAGTTAAACCCTGAATTCGCAGAAAGATACTATGTTAATGTAACAGTTATTGCAACAACAGACGGTCTTTATGAGCCGGCCCTAGACCAAGCACTAGTAGCTGGTGGAGCAGATGCACCAGATATCTTTACAGCAGAGGCGGCATTTGTTCTAAAGTATACCCAAGGAGATATGTCTGACTTTGCGTTACCTTACGCTGATTTAGGTATCGATGTAGACAACTTAGTTGTAGCGTCACAAATCGCTCCATACACAGTAGAAATAGGAACAAGAGATGGCCAAATAGTTGGACTTGGATTCCAAGCAACTGGTGGAGCTATGATTTATCGTCGTTCTATTGCCCTAGAGGTATTTGGAACAGACGATCCAGCAGAAGTTAGATATCGTGTGGGACCTGGCTGGGATCAATTTATGGTAGCAGCAGCAGAAATGAGAGATGCAGGATACGCTATGGTATCAGGCGCAGGTGATTTATGGCAAGTAGTTCGTAACACAGGAGACGCTTCTTGGATTGACGACGATGGATATATTTATATTGATCCTCTTCGTAGAGACTTTATGACAATGCATAGAACCTTGTTTGAAGAAGGATTTATGAACGACACAAATGCTTGGCAAGATGCTTGGTTTGCTGATATGTCAGGTGAAGGAGAAAGAGAAGTGTTTTGCTTCTTAGGACCTGGTTGGTTAATTAACTATGTAATGGCACCAAATGCAGGGGACACTTATGGCGACTGGGCAGTTACAGTTCCACCAGCAGGATTCTTCTGGGGAGGTACCTGGGTAATTGCTAATGCATACGGAAATCCAGATGTAAGAGGTGGAGTAGCAGAATTAATTGAGTGGATTACCTTAGATAGTTCAGTAACAGGATTGCAATATGCATGGGCAAACGGAACGTTGTTTGAAGACAACCCAACAAAGGACGTTGTAGGTTCTGGAGTAGTTATGGACAAGTCTGATGGTACAGTAGCATTCTTAGGTGGACAAGATATGTTTGATATCTTTATCCCTGCTGGAGAATACGCAGATGGTAGTATCCTAACCCAATTCGACCAAACAATAAATGATTTCTTTATGGATCAATCTATGCTACATGCCATAGGGGAGAAAACCTTGGAGGAAGCAATTGCAGACTTTAAACAAATGGTTTACGATAACCTAGGTGTTCCATTTAGATAAGTAAGATTACGAAACTTAAAGCCGGGAGAGCTACTAACAGGTCAGAGGTGAAAGCCTGACCAGTAGCCCCGGCTATGTTTTTACATTAACTCGGAGGGAATATTGCTTTGAAAAAAACAAAAAATAAATATGCCAAGTATGGATACATATTTTCCATCCCTTTTGTTTTGGCATTTCTGACCTTTTCACTATATCCTCTAATATATACTGTAGTGATTAGTTTTACAGATTTGCAGGGAATAAGAACTAGAGATTTTGAGTTTCTTACGCCAATATTTCAAAATTATGTTAGCCTTTGGGCTAATGATTCATTTAGAATATCATTGTTTAATACAGCTTTAATCTGGATTATCAACTTCATCCCCCAAATCGTGTTAGCTTTGGCATTGGCTGCCTGGTTTACCAACAACCGCTTAAAAATAAGAGCAGTTGGGTTTTTTAAGGTACTATTCTATATGCCCAATATTATTACAGCAGCTAGTATTGCTATTTTATTCCAAGCTTTCATGGCTTTTCCTGTAGGGCCCTTAAATGATATCTTAATTAGATTAGGGGATTTTTCATATCATATTACTTATAGTATTAGTCAAATGTTCACTGGTACAGGAACTGGTACTACCCTTTTCTTTCCAACAGAGCCAGTGGCCTTTTTTAGAAATGCAATGGTAGCAAGAGGGACAGTTGCTTTTATTCAGTTTTGGATGTGGTACGGTGTTACTATGATTATTCTTATTGCTGGAATTATGGGAATTAGCCCTACCTTGTTTGAAGCAGCAGCAATAGACGGAGCCTCTAACACCCAGACATTTTTTAGGGTTACATTACCATCACTAAGACCTATTGTACTTTATGTTCTGGTGACAAGTTTAATCGGTGGATTGCAGATGTTTGATATTCCAAGATTACTTGTAGATCGAAGTGGGCCTGATAACGCCACTCTAACAACAGCTGTTTTTATAAATAATCAAGCATTTTTGGGAGCCTATAGATTTAATATAGCCGCTGCTGCTAGTATGACCTTATTTGTGATTATTGCTATTTTCTCTGCTATATTGTTCTTCATTATGCGGGATAAAGATGCCGCTAAAATTAAGAAAGAGCGTAAGGCTGCGGACAAAGCGAGAGAGGAGGCAATGGCATGAGTAAAACCGCTAAAGTAAAGAAAAGGACAGACCTTTCAGGTGCTACAAGATTTGCACGAGTTTTAATTTATATACTTTTAATTGTGTTGGTTATATTAAGCGTGTTACCTTTCCTTGTTATGTTTGTAAACGCCACTAGAAGCACTCCTGAGATTTTCCAAAGAGCATTTTCCTTGCTCCCCAGTAGGTTTTTTATGGATAATTACCAGCATATGGGAAGAGGAAATTTTGATGCCTTTGTAGGGTTTCGTAATTCCATGATTATTTCCACCTCAGCTACGGTTTTGGCAATATACTTTTCGTCTTTAACAGCCTTTGGCTTAGTGGCATATGATTGGAAATTAAAAGATGCGTTTTTTACCTTTATAATGTGTATATTGATGATTCCCACAACGGCCTTTATAGTTGGATTTTATCAATATATGTGGCGATTAGGTTGGCATAATCACCATTTGCCTTTGATTCTGCCGGCCATTGCTTCCCCAACTATTGTGTTTTTTATGCGGCAGTATCTGTTTGCCGCCTTGTCACTAGAGATGGTGGAAGCAGCTAGAATAGATGGGTCCGGCGAGTTTGCAACATTTAATCGAATTGTTCTACCTATTATGAAACCTGCTCTTGCTACTCAGGCAATATTTGTTTTTGTTGCAACTTGGAATAGTTTATTCCTACCCATGGTTATGTTAATACGGACTGATTTATACACCATGCCTATTATGGTTACCCAGCTACAAGGTGATATATATCGAACGGAACTTGGAACTGTTTGGCTAGGACTGACGCTAACGGTATTGCCACTATTTGTAATATACTTTTTCCTTTCAAAGTATATTGTTGCAGGGGTGGCTCTGGGAGGATTAAAGGAGTAAATATGAGAAACAGAAAATTGGCAAGAGAAAAAGCAGAAGCCTTAGTGGCTCAGATGTCGTTAGAGGAAAAGGCTAGTCAACTTAGATATGATGCTCCAGCTATTAAGCGCCTAGGAGTCCCGGCCTATAATTGGTGGAATGAGGCTCTTCATGGTGTTGCTAGAGCAGGAACGGCAACTAGCTTCCCCCAAGCAATTGGGATGGCGGCTACATTTGACGATGAACTAATCAGAGAGGTTGGAGAAACCATTTCCAAAGAAGGGCGGGCAATGCATAACGCTTACTCAGGTGAAGGAGATAGAGATATTTACAAAGGGCTAACCTACTGGTCGCCAAATGTAGATATATTCCGTGACCCTAGATGGGGCCGTGGTCATGAAACTTACGGGGAAGATCCCTATTTAACTAGTAGACTTGGAGTAGCTTTTGTAAAGGGTCTTCAAGGAGAAGGGGAGGATCTAAAGGTGGCTGCTTGTGCTAAGCACTTTGCTGTGCATTCAGGACCTGAAGATTTACGCCATGAATTTAATGCTATTGCCACAAAAAAAGATATGCGAGAAACCTATCTGCCATCCTTTGAAGCATTGGTAAAAGAAGCAGAGGTTGAAGCAGTAATGGGAGCTTACAATCGAACTAATGGAGAACCTTGTTGTGGTAGTCATACTCTTATAAAAGGGATTTTAAGAGGTGAGTGGGAGTTTGGTGGACATTTTGTGTCGGATTGTTGGGCAATTAGAGACTTCCATGAAAATCATAAAATAACCAAAGACGTAAAAGAATCAGTGGCTCTGGCCTTAGAAGCAGGCTGTGACTTAAACTGTGGAAATTCTTATCTCCATTTATTAAATGCCTATGAACATGGTTTAGTCAAAGAAGAAGATATTACTAGATCTGCCGTTAGGTTGTTTACCACAAGATTTTTGTTAGGGTTATTTGATGGTAGCAAGTATGATGATATACCTTATACTGTTGTTGAATCAAAAGAGCATTTAGAACTAGCAGAAAAGGTAGCTAGAAAAAGTATGATTATGCTTAAAAACGATGGACTACTACCTCTGGACAAAGATAAGTTAGGCACAATTGGCGTTATTGGACCAAATGCTAACAATAGAGCATCATTAATAGGGAATTACCACGGGACATCTTCGGAATACATTACTGTATTAGAAGGAATTAAGCGCTATGTTGGCGATGATGTGCGGGTACTTTATTCAGAAGGTTCTCATCTATATAAAGATAAAGTGGAAGCCCTAGCCTTTCCCGATGATAGAATTTCAGAAGCCAAAATCGTAGCCAAGAATAGTGATGTGGTAATACTTTGTGTAGGATTAGATGCTACACTAGAAGGAGAAGAAGGAGATGCAAGTAATCCTTACGATGCTGGCGATAAGATGGACTTACTCCTTCCAGGGTCTCAAATCCGGCTAATGGAAGCAATTGTAGAAACAGGCACTCCAGTAGTTCTGTGCCTACTAGTAGGCAGTAGTATAGATATGTCTATTGCCAAGGAGAACTTTGGAGCAGTATTGCAATTATGGTATCCTGGAGCTAGAGGAGGTAAGGTTGCAGCGGAATTAATATTTGGAGAATTTTCCCCTTCAGGAAAACTCCCAATTACATTTTATGAAGATATAGCATATGTGCCTGATTTCACCGACTACTCTATGAAGGGGCGAACTTACAGATATCTAGAGCATAAACCTCAGTACCCCTTTGGATTTGGTTTGACCTACGGAAAAGCTGAAATGGTTTTGGCAAGTGTGGAAGATTTAGATAAAGAGGCTTATGTTACTGCAAAAGCGAAAAATGTTAGTGGTATAGAAATAGACGAGGTGGTCCAAGTTTACATTAAAAGTGAAACCTCAAAATTCGCTACCATACATCCAAAACTTTGCGGATTTAAGAGAGTAACCTTGGCTCCCGGTGAAGAAAAGGATGTGAAGATTAATCTTGACAAAAGAACCTTTGTAGTAGTCAATGATGAAGGTGAGTACATTGTAGATGGCAACGAGTTTAAAATGTATGTAGGATTTAGCCAACCAAGCCCCTGTAGTGTGGAGTTAATGGATGGGGTGAAACCTTTGGAGTTACAGGTGAAGTTGTAGAATTAATAATGAATTGAATTTAAAAGAAGCTGTTGCGAAAATTATATTTTCAAAGCAGCTTCTAAATTATCTCATTCGTAGATATTCGCCAAGTCTTGATTTTACGCACTCATAAATTTCGTCAGCTATTGTCTTTGCCTTTGTCTCTGTTATACCTATAGCTTTGGCAACTTGTAGCAATTCTTTTATGCCAGGATTTTTGCCATTCCCATGAACTGTTGTTGCATGTTCTCCACCTATAGAATAGCTAAAGGTCAAATCGTAAGCAGGGGATAGAAGCCATCGGCACTCCTCTTCCTTATACAAAAATGAAAAGTTTTTGGAATGGTCATCACGATTATGTGCAAAAACATTAAAACACATTAAGCGATAGAGTTTTTCAACTTCCTCAAATTCTTTTGTTAGTTCTAATGTTAACTTCATCAAAATACCATAATCCAAATTAGGAATTCGGTGAGAAGTTTCCAACAAGCCTGCAGCCGAAATCATATGAATTCTTTCGGTTGTCCCGTCATGGTTTTTTTGTCTATCAAACCGTTTTGTGCCAAAATATCCATCACACTTTTTGGAAGGAAAGAGTTTGGTTTCAGTCATCAAAACACCACATTCTTTTGCACATATGGAATAATCATATTCTTGTTTGCCAATAGACTCATTATCACTTGAAGAAGGGAATTTAATTATCCACTCTTCATCAGCAATAGTAGTTAATATTTTAGGTCTAGCACCGCCCGAAGAACCGCCAAGTAAAAACAAAGTATCGAGCTCATCAGAGTATTTTGTGTTAAGAACCCTGCTACATTCATTTGCAATTTTATCAAGATCATAATCCCCTTGGTTTTGTATAAAATGAAATTCAGGCTCATAAGATAAAGCCCCCATTCCTGAATGTCCAACAATAGCAAGTCGCGTTAAACTGCTAACAGTTCTAGGATCAATATTATTTTTCAGCATTAATCTATCTACCAGTAAACGCCCCCAGCCATCTGGCAAGCTGTCTGCAAAAACGCCAAAGACTCCATCCAAAGGCTCTCTTTTTGGAATAAAAACCCTTTGTTCTAGGGGTAAAGAAAACGGATTAAGGGGGAACCCCTCAATTAGCCAATCTGCATCGTATTCAAATGCTGTTAAAGCATCTTGGAAAAATGCTAGTGTTCCAACTTTTCTATTGGAACAATAAACTTCTAATTGTTTGATTTCAGTTATCATATTAATTTATCAAAATCAAAGTCCTCTCCTTGGTATAGGTGGGAGATTGATTTTATCCTTTCTTTGTCATTTGAAAATGTTGCCTATTGAAACAGAAAAAACTTTTGCCTTTCACATCAATTCCTTAATAGACATAGGGGGAACATCTTCAAATAGACTCTCTAATTCGTGACTTATCTCTAGAGCGAAAGCTATTTTTGTAAGTGAAAGCAATGAAATTTCGCCATGTCTTTCAAAGCGCTTCACAGATCCTAAGCTAACTCCCGACTTTTCACTTAACCTTACCTGTGATATTTTTCGCCTTTTTCGAATGGTGCGAATTCTATTTGCAATAAGCATATTAATTTCCGGTGGTGTTTTTTTATCGAATATATATGTATTCATAGATAATATTTTAGCTCATATTAGAGAAAATTGCAAGAATTAGATATTATATTAGCCATTACAAGAAAAACCTAAAAATCTCCTTAAGCTCCTCATAGCTTTTGGCTCTCATAATATGGGCAAAGGCTTGGTTGTTTTGGACAATGTCTGTAAGAAATCTAAATATATCTCTAAACAGCTCCCGATCTTTTTTGTTCAAGGAAATCAGAAAGACAATATTCACCTTATTATCACCCCAGATGATTGGGGAGGGATTAATGGACAGAGCTATATGGGAGAATAGATCATTGTTGGTAAGAGTATGAACAATCGCTATATTGCCATAAGAGCTAGGGGATATCCTCTCGCTAACATATATATCTTTTTTGAAGTTTTGGTGGACGTAATTTCTTTCTAACATATAATCACAAATAGTTTCGATGGCATCTTCTGAAGTTTTAAAGTCATAGTTAAAAAAGCATAAGTCTTCTTGAATAAATTCCTCAATCTGGGCTAGGATACTGTTCTTTCTTTTTAGCGATTTTAGATTTTTAATTTTGTTAAATATTTCAGAGATATCAGCTTCACTAAGAAAAGGCTTCACTACAATATTTGGTAATGAGGTGTTGCTTATGCTGTAGTTGGAGATGATTAGATCAATATTATCCAAGGAGCCTTCAATTTGGTCATAACCTGTAAACACACCTTGAACAAACAAGCTGTCGCTGAAAGTTTGGGTTATCTTTTTATAAATATTTTTCGCATCTGTATTATAGTCTAATGCTATGATGACACAAGTGAGTTTTTCTTGATGAACTGTTTGCTCCTCAAGCATAACGCCGATATGTAAGGCAATGTAGGCGATATCGTCTTCCGAAAGATGGCACTGCTCCCTTTTCATGATAATGTAGGAAATGTAAACAGCGATAACATGTAGGAAGGGATATTCGGTTTTAATGTTGATAAATTGACTGCTACTTAAGGATTGGTTTCTTTTGACACGAAGAAGCAGGTTTTTAATGTGTATGGCAAAACGAACCATAAATTTGTCATTATTTAAATCGATATGATATGTTTCTTTGACGGAATCCACAATCTCGATAATAAGGTATTTTATTTTGTTACCTACTACCTGTTCAATGCTATTAAAATCAAGCATAAATGATTTTTGTGATACAGCGCGGGTAGACATGATGATGGAGGCCTCCATGATATATCCAGCAGAAAAACTGCCGCCGTAATGAGTATGTAGGTTTTCCGTAATTTCCTCTATGATGTTAACTAGTGTCTCGTCGGCAAACTGCTCTCCACTTGGATGCAAGCCGTGAATGCTACCGTGCTCTATGCACACAGCCAAATTCAACACATAGTTAAGAAGGGAGTATTCATCAATAAAATACTCATGTTTGGTAAACACTTCAATAACCACCTGCTTTATTTTGTTAAGCTCCACCGTAAGGAAAAACTTCTGAATATTAGCCAATGAAAAATTAGAATGTTCCATTTCGGTACGGATAAGAGCCATGGCGAATTTTTGTCTGTCTCCTTCGTTGCCAATGACAGAGACGTTGTTATTCTTTGTGCGAAAGTAAAGGCCATAATGACTAATCTCTTTTCGCAAAGCCGCCAATTCATTTTTAAAGGTTATGGGAGATATGCATAGGTGTCCAGATATTTCATCAATATTTAAAGTTTTGTTAAAGATAATTAGCTGCTCAAAAATATACTTCCTTCGTTCATGAACATTAGCAGGGATAATAGAGGGATTGTAAGTAGAACTAGGTGCAACAACATCATCCTTTTTTAGGAAATACCCTTTGCTAGAAGAAGTGATGATGTTTTTTTCTGCATTGATTTTCGAAATCATATACCGGACTTTTCGCGGAGTGATGTTTAGTTTTTGGGCAAGATCAGCACAAGTTGTCCATGTTTTCGTATGGTTTAATAATTCAAGAAGCTCATTACTCTTTTTATCCATATTCATTAAATCGCCTCCCTCATTTCACGCTAGAGACCTGCCATA
>JGI20163J26743_11538338_pt1 | contig 19318 bp, 15 predicted proteins | sample TergutCu122P1_FD_26743 | JGI IMG/M metagenome (IMG submission 26743) | reverse complement strand
GCTATAACTGAGAAGGAGATTGTACCCCTCCTCAGTGAAGTTTGTTGCCCACCACCTACGCTACCGCTTAGAGGAGGGGGACATCTCATTCTCTGTTATATACGTAAGTGGGGCATTAAGTTGAATTAAGGTTTAAGAACTGGAGATATGGCGATATGGGTACAAAATGGACTAAGGAGCAACAACAGGCAATATCTTTAAGAAATCGCAATTTACTGGTGTCAGCAGCAGCTGGCTCTGGTAAAACAGCGGTTTTAGCCATGCGCATAATTAGTTTGCTGTTGGATAAGGAAAAAGGAATAGATATTGACAGGCTTTTAGTGGCTACCTTTACTGATGCAGCAGCAGCAGAAATGAAAGAGCGGATACGACAAGTTCTTGAAAGCCACTTAGAAAACGACCCGGATAATGAACACTTACAAAAGCAAAGTGTTCTAATTTATAATGCTAATATTTCCACAATCCATAGCTTTTGCCTTTCTGTGATTAGAGATCATTTCCATGAAATAGATTTAGACCCAGGCTTTAGAATTGGAGAGATGGGTGAAATAAAACTTATTCGTGGAGATGTTATGAATGAGTTGCTGGAGGAAAACTATTCTTCTGATGATAACAAAGAGTTCTTGGACTTTGTGGACAAATATGGAGGAGGACGAAACGATAAGGCCATTGAAGCGATGATTTTCAAGCTATTCGAATATTCTATGAGCACTCCAAGACCAGAAAAGTGGTTAGAGCAGTGCCTGGAGAATTACAAGATTAGTTTTGGGGACAATATAGAAGATACTTCATATTACGAAATAGTAGATAGGCAGTTTAACTATTACATTAATGATGCAATTTCGTATATCCAGCAGGGTTTAGATATATCTACACAGGCTGATGGACCCTACATATACATTCCTATGCTTGAATCAGATTTACAAACTCTAAAACAAATGAAAGAGTTAACAACATTTGAGGAGAGGCGAAAAGCAATTAAGGGTTACAGCCCTATGAGATTATCAGCTAAAAAGGATGAGGGTATCTCGCCAATAAAGAGAGATGCTGTAAAGGAATTGCGAAGAACAGTTAAAGATAAAATAATTAGCAAGTTAGAAAAGGAGTTTTTCTTTTTATCAGAAGATGAGCTGATTTTGGATATGATTAATTGCCAAAAATCTGCAGAAACTCTCGTAAAATTAACTTTAGACTTTTCTGAAAAATTTACCAATAAAAAACTAAGTAAAAACATTCTTGACTTTAGTGATATGGAACACTATGCCTTGAAAATATTGACCACTATTGAAGACCACCAGCTAATTCCATCAGCAGTTGCAAAGGAATATCAAAATAAGTTTGAAGAAGTAATGGTTGATGAATACCAAGACATTAACTATGTTCAGGAAGCTATTATAAAATGCGTATCTAGATCCTTTAATGATGGACATAATGTTTTTATGGTTGGTGATATTAAACAAAGTATTTATCGTTTTCGACTTTCGGTACCAGAGCTTTTTATGGAAAAATATAACTCCTACACTGATGAGGATAGTAAAAACCAAAGAATTATTCTTCATAAAAACTTCCGCAGCCGAAAAGAGATATTAACAAGTACAAATTATATATTTAGCGGCCTTATGCAAAAAGAGATAGGTGGAATTGAGTATGATCATAATGCGGCACTATATTTAGGAGCCGATTATAAGGATATAGATGATGAAGAAAATCACTCTATCAAAATGGAGATGTGTAATGAGATAGAACCAAAGACAAGCTGCTTTTCTTACAGCTTCGATTTAATGCTATGTAGTGATTTTGAGAATTCAGAATACGTGGCTATTGCTAGTAGCATAAAGAGGCTAATTAGAGAGGGCAGAGTTACAGACAAAGTAACTGGAAAGCTTAGAAAAGTACAATATGGGGATATAACCATCTTGCTTCGTACCTTGAAAGGGGTAGGGGAAAACTTAGCAACATTTTTAATGGATGAAGGCATCCCTGTATATTATGGTAGTCAGGTGGGTTACTTTGACGCTTATGAAGTTAGGGTACTGTTAGATTATCTTCGTATCATCAGTAACCAGCGTCAAGATATACCCCTTACAGCAGTTTTAACCTCTCCTTTTGTAGGCTTGTCAGCAAAGGAACTAGCCACCATAAAGAAGGCTTTTCCAGATGTGCCATTTTATGAAGGTGTTAGAGAATATGCCAAATTAGTATCATATAAGTCACTATGCGCTAGTTGTAAATCCAACGGGTCAAGTAGTGATTCTTGTAAATGCAATGGCCATATAGATAATGAGATAAGTATAGACAACATTTGGGCTGACTATGATTTAGCCAACAAATTAAATGTATTTTGGCAGGGGGTGGAGAGATATCGCAATAAGCTTCCTTACATAGGTATTCATGATTTACTGTGGAGTATTGTCGAAGATAGTGGGTATGGTTTATATATTCAAGGAATGCCAGGTGGTAATCAGCGTAAGGCCAATGTTGATATGTTAATTGAAAAGGCAGTAGTTTTTGAAACAACTAGCTATAAGGGGTTATTTCATTTTATTCGCTATATAGAAGAGCTTAAAAAGCAGGATGTAGAAATTGGTGAGGCTAGTATTGTTGATGAGCAATCGGATGTGGTACGGATAATGAGTATCCACAAAAGCAAAGGCCTTGAATTCCCAGTTGTGATTTTGGCTGGTATGAGTAAAATGTTTAATACCAGTGACTTAAGAGATGCTATGCTAATCCATCCAACTCTTGGAATAGGTTTAAATGCCATTGATTTAAAAAGGCGAACAACAGCTCCTACTATTCTTAAAAATGTCATCAAGAATCAGTTACAAATGGATAATACAGGGGAGCAACTAAGAGTTCTTTATGTAGCCCTGACTAGAGCCAAGGAAAAGCTAATAATGATTGGCAAGATAAGTGAGAAGAAAATAGCAGAGTTACAGGAGAATCAAGATTATGTTATGGATAAGCCTCTAATTTGGGATATTTTAAGTGCTAATAGCTATACGGATTGGGTTTTACCCATGATTTTAAAAAGGCCTGCCCATGTACCTATAGAATTAAACATATTTCTTCAAGATGAGATGGTAGTTGAACAATCCTTAGATACAATTGAGGAGAGCTTGGGGAAAGAAATATTAGTGAATTGGGATAATACTCAGATTTTTGATCAAGATTTAAGGGAACAGTTTTTGACTCAATTAAACTATGTTTATCCTCATAGGGATAAATGGGGAATAAAACTGAAGTTTACTGTTTCGGAACTGAAAAAGAGAGCATCTCTTGGTGATGAGGGCCAGGATATATCAGAAGTTGGAGAAGCCTTGGTTAAAGAGCCAGATGTAATTCCCTTGATTCCTGGGTTTTTACAAGGGCAGCAGGAGGTGTCTGGAGCTCAAAGAGGCAATGCTTATCACATTTTTATGGAACATGTTGATTTTACCAAGACTTATGACTTACAGGCCATAAATGAGTTGAAAAAAGAATTATTTGATTCGAAGAAAATGGACAAGGAAATCCTTGATTCAGTTGACGGCAAGGACATTTTGAATTTCTTAGAAACAGATTTGGCTTTTAGAATGAAAAGAGCAGTCCAAAGTGATTCATTATTTGAAGAGCAACCATTTGTTATGAAGGTTGATGCTAGTATAGTTTATCCAATTGAACTAGGAAATGAAACTATCTTAGTGCAAGGGATAGTTGATATTTGGTTCCAGGAAGAGGGGGAGATAGTGGTTCTTGACTATAAGACAGATAATGTGAAGTCATCAAAAGAATTAGTTGATAGGTATCGCACCCAATTGGATTTTTATGCTATGGCTCTTGAGAAGTTAACTGGAAGAGCTGTTAAAGAAAAGCTGATATACTCTTTTAAGTTAGGTGAAGTCGTAGAGGTGAAATAAAATTCTATAGAAGTAAAGAAAGTTAAGAGGCAGAGTTTCGTAGTGGAACTCTGTTTTTTCAAGAACTATAATTTACCTATTGACATTACAATATTATATGGCGTATAATATAGTTGTGAAAATAACGTATAAGATATTTTCTGAGCAATAGAGCCTGACTTGTCAGACTCTTGCGCCTTGGTTGGTCGCTTTAGCGACTATTACATATCGCCGAAGTGCGCATCCCTAGTGGAACGCTTTTTGCTTGATAGGAGTATTTCCTATCAAGAAATAAAAAAGTATGGCAAGACATACTAGAAAGGGTGATGACATGGTATTTAATACTGGAGCAACGTTGCTAGATGCAATTGTATTAGCCGTTGTATCACAAGTTCAAGACGGAACTTATGGATACCGAATAACTCGTGATGTACGAAGTGTTATTAACATTTCAGAGTCAACTCTCTATCCAGTTCTAAGAAGGCTACAAAAAGATGAATATCTTGAGGTTTATGATATGCAAATAGATGGGCGAAATAGAAGATATTACAAAGTGACAGACAAGGGATTAGAAAGACTGAACTTATATAAGGCAGAATGGAAAAAGTATTCTACAAAGATACAAGGAATTTTTGATGGAGGTGCAAAGCAGTGAAGCGAGAAGAATTTTTAAAAGAGCTAGAGAATCTTTTGGCAGATATCCCTGCCGAAGAAAGGGAAGAAGCGTTAAATTATTACAGCAGCTACTTCGAAGATGCAGGCATCTCAAAAGAATCAGAAGTAATCAAGGAATTAGGTAGCCCAAAACAGGTGGCGAAAGTAATTGAGGCAGATTTAAAAGCAGGTAGCATTGACTACACCTATAGCGTCAAGACTGAAAAAAGACCTGAAGCAAACAGTGATGAAAATGCTTCCCGTAATAAGGCCGTTTATGGTAAAGATAATATTTACAGCAGTGAACGAATTAAGAAGGATTACAAAAGTGGCGCTCATATTGACACCGAAAGTGGTGCGGATACAGGGTACACTAATACTGAATATTCTAGCGCTGGGTATTCTAACGCTGGATATACTAATAGTGCTAGAAGGAACGTCAACAGCAGCAATTCGGATTATAGTGGAGGGGGTTCTTTCCTAGGAATTATAATAGCGATATTGTGTTTGCCTTTTGTCTTTGCTCTTGTAATGTTTATATTTTCAATAGCCTTTACTATTATTATGATACTTATTTCCTTAGTCATTAGCGGGGGAGCTGTAGCCATATCTGGAGTGGGAGTATTTATTGGAGGATTTGCCACTCTTATAGCTTCTTTACCTTTGGGACTGGTGCTTATTGGAGTGGGCTTAATTATGGTAACTATTGGAGTAGCTGTTACTATTGGACTTATTCAGTTATGTAGATTTATCTTTCCAGGAGTATTTAGGGTTGTAGGAAAGATAGTCGGAGAAATTGGTAATGTTTATAGTAGGACTTTTCGGGGAAAGGTGGTATAATATAAATGAGTGGAAGATGGAAAGTATTTTTGATAACATGCACATGTGTATTGGTGCTAGGGTTGGCCTTTATAGGGATTGGTGTAGCCATAGGAGGCGGCAGTATTATAAATAACGCTTCTAATGGTGGCTCTATATCCCGTAGGGTTCAGGAAGAAATTTTTAGACATAGTAGTTTCCAAAGACATAGCAGCTTCCAATTTAATATTGGCAGAAACAACTTTAGGAATGTAAACTTAGACAATATTGCTTTGGGTGCCAGATATGATAGTTTTGATAACATCCAGAATTTAAGAGTGGATACTGGATATATCCAGGTTATTATTTGGGAATGGGGAGGCGATGAAGTTCGTGTAGATACCAGTAATTTATCTGACAGGGCTAAGGAGAGCTTAGCCATTTACAGTAGTCGTGATGAGTTAGAAATAATCCAGAGTCAGTATAGGCAAAGAGGGATTTTTGGCATTAGATTCAGAGATGTTAGCAATGAAATCTTGGTTATTGAAGTTCCTGACAACCATGAATTCCATAACATATTTTTAAGTGCAGGGGCAGGACAGATTAATGCAAGTAACATTGTGGCAGAAACATCAGTTTTAGAAATCGGTGCTGGCCAGATAAGCATAGATGAATTGGTTTCGCCAGAAGTGCGAGTAATCAGTGGTGCTGGCCAGGTTGACATTGGAACAATACTTGCTGAAGATGTGTACATTAATATAGGAGCAGGCCAGGGAACTGTAACTAGGCTAGAAGCAACAGAAGCTAGTGTAAGAGTTGGGGCTGGACAGTTTAATGTATTAGGAGCGCTTGTGGATCGTATATCTATCGACTGTGGTGTTGGGGAAGTGAATTTTCATGTAATTGGAAGTGAAGAGGAGTTTGATTACAGTATTGAAGTAGGTATAGGAGAAGTGGTTTTTGGCACTAGGACCCATGCTGGTTTAGGGAATAATGTATCTAGCATTCAGGGTTTAGATAAATACATTGATGTAAATGTAGGTATAGGAAGTGTAACAATTATTTTTAGGAGGTAAGACTAATGGACGATAAAAGATTATATCGCTCAAGAAGCAGAATGATTTCTGGAGTGTGCGGCGGAATAGCCGAGTACTTTAATATTGACCCTACAATTGTAAGGTTAGTATGGGCTTTGGTTACTCTGGGATCACTTGGTTTGGGTGTAATAGGATATATTATTGCTATGGTTGTTATTCCAGAGCAACCCTAATAAAGGTCAATTAATCAGCAATATGAAAGAAGATGGTTGTGAGTAGCCATCTTTTTCGCTTGATAGGATTGGTTAACAAAGTGTTGTTATGGCAATTATTAATGGTATAATGTAAAAGAAACAAAGACTATACAGTAATGGTAAGAAAGTGATTCAATAGACTCATGAAAGATTTTACCAAAGGTAATATTTCGAAACAGATAATTGTATTTGTAGTTCCTATGATGATAGGAAGTGTTTTCCAACAATTATATAGTCTTGCCGACGCCATAATAGTAGGACGCTATATTGGCGGTAGTTCTTTGGCGGCCATTGGAATATCTGCTACGGTATTCTTTTTCTTGACTTCTCTTTTAATTGGATTAACTTCAGGTGCTTCAATTATAATTTCTCAGTTGTATGGCGCAAAGGAATTGGATCGGATAAAACGAGTGATTTCCACAAGCATTATTTTTATGACAATTTTTGGAGTTTTACTGACGGTTTTTGGGATCCTATTAACCCCTGCTATTTTAAGAGTCCTTAATGCTCCTCCTGATGTTATGGCAGATGCCAGATATTATATGCAAATCACCATGGGAGGAATGTTATTTACTGTTTTTTATAACATGTATACCTCCTATCTTCGAGCTTTAGGTGAAACGAAAAACCCTCTTTACATTTTAATATTTGCGTGTATTCTAAATGTTGGCCTAAATTACCTTTTTGTTCCTATACTTAACTTCGGTATAATAGGAGCAGCGGCAGGTACAGTTATTTCCCAAGGTGTAGCAGCAATCTTATGCTATATATATGTTCGAAAAAGAGCACCTATGCTACGAGTTCACAAAATGGTATTTGATAAAGAGTTATTTGTTGGAATACTAAAATACGGATTGCCTGCATCTATGCAAATGTCCTTAGTTGCATTGTCGGCACTAATTATTGCACGATTAATTAATTCCTTTGGAACAGCTGCTATTGCTAGTATTACAGCAGTACAGCGAATTGACCAAATCGCCATTATACCTATTGCTACACTTAGCCTTGGTCTATCGTCATTTGTGGGACAAAATATTGGAGCAGGGATGGAGGAGCGCTGTAGAAAGGGTTTACAGGTTGTTATGCTTCAAGCAATAGGTCTGGCTGTTTTAATCTCTGCAGCATTATTGTTCTTTGGGCGTAGACTTATTGCGATGTTTATTTATCGATATGACCCCAACGTTTATGAAATATTGGAAATAGGACACAACTATATGCGAATTATGGTTTTGTTTTACTTCTTGTTTGCCATATTATTTACTTTTAACGGCTTTTTCAAAGGGGTGGGAGATGCTATGATTGCTATGGTGTTTCCGGTGTTCAGTCTAACTATAAGAACCATTTCGGCCTATGCTTTGGTTTACCTAGGAGGCATGGGTCCAGAGGCCTTAGCTTGGTCAATACCACTTGGGTGGTCTGTTAGTTGTATTTTAAGTTATATCTATTATAAAAGGCGCTTGTGGATTGGGAAAGTGGTGGTCCAAAATAGGGGGGTAGAGTCTGGGAAATAGTACGTAAAACAAAGTTTTAAAGAGCGTCCCAAAATAAAAGAGCTTGAAAAAATCATCTTTTTTTGCTATAATTCATAGTTGACGATGAAAAGGCTTAGACTTTACGTTGGTATTTTGATTTAAAAACAAGAAAATATATATCCTTAGCAACAGTTTTTCTTGTATACAATGACTAAATTGGAAAATGTATTTTTTCCTAATGATTGTTATGAAATATATAAAAGAAATGATTTTTATCTTTATTTTTTTGGTATTTTCAGTTAAAATAAAGATTGGATAATTTTTGTAGCATAAGAACGGGTGTATTTTTATTGTGAATAATGTATAGCATGGAGGGATGACTATATGATATCAAATCAAATACTACAAAATACAATTGATGGCTTGAAAAGAATTTCAAGAATCGATTTTAGTGTTTTGGATACCGACGGAAAATGTTTAGTAACCACTATTTCTGACTCTTCAAGCCCTCAGGGGGCGAAGAATGTTTTCGGTGAAAGAACCATGGGAACACCTATGAACAGTGATGGTGGTATTCAAGTTGATGATGTATTGTCCTTCGTGTCATCTCCAGCCGATAGCCAAGTTATTAAGGATTGTCAATTTTTTAAAGTCTTTGATGAATTGCATCTAGAGTACATATTGCTTGCTAGAGGAGATAGTGAGGAAGTGTATATGGTTGGAAAGATTGCTGCTTTCCAGATACAAAACCTGCTGATTGCCTATAAAGAGCGATTTGATAAAGACAATTTTATTAAGAACCTTCTTCTTGATAATCTGCTTTTAGTGGATATTTATAATCGTGCTAAAAAGCTGCATATTGATACAAAAGCAAAACGAGCTATCTTTATCATCGAGACAAGTCATGAAAAGGACAGTATTGCTTTGGATCAAATCCGCAACCTGTTGGCAGACCCTCAAAGAGATTTTGTGACAGCTGTAGATGAGAAAAACATCATTATGGTTAAGGAGTTAGGTGATAGGGATGACAATAAGAAGCTAGAAAAAATTGCAAAAGAAATCCTTAAAGCCCTTAAGAATGAGTTTCCAGATGAGTATACTCGCATTGCATACGGAACCATTGTAGGGGATATTAGTGAAGTGTCAAAATCTTACAAAGAAGCTAGATTGGCTTTAGATGTAGGTAAGATATTCTTTGATGATAAAGACATTGTCGCCTATAGCACCTTAGGAATTGGGCGTTTGATTTACCAATTGCCTATACCTCTTTGTAAAATGTATATAAAAGAGATTTTTGAATCTAAATCTCCTGATGAGTTTGATGATGAAACTCTAACTACAATCGGGAAGTTTTTCGAAAATAGTCTTAACGTTTCTGAAACCTCTAGACAGCTATATATACATAGAAATACCTTGGTGTATCGTCTTGATAAGCTCCAAAAGGGCACAGGGTTAGATTTAAGAGTATTTGAGGATGCAATAACTTTTAAAATTGCCTTAATGGTAGTAAAATACATGAAATATATGGAATCATTAGATTTTTAAGTAGGAATGTTCTTCTAGGAGGAGTAAATGATTGAACTAAGAAATGTCACAAAGGAGTACACAAAAGGTGTTCCTGCTTTGGACAAGGTATCTTTAAAGATTGAAGCTGGTGAATTTGTTTTTGTTGTTGGTGATAGTGGGTCAGGAAAGTCTACGTTGATTAGATTAATTATGAAGGAATTAGAACCCACAAGAGGAACTCTAATTGTAAACGGTCACAACCTAAATAGAATGCGACATCGCCGCATTCCTAAGTATAGACGAGAGCTAGGGGTGGTGTTTCAAGACTTTAGACTTTTGACAGATAGAAGTGTTTATGATAATATATCCTTTGCATTAAGAGTTACTGATTCACCAAACAGAGTAATTAAAAGAAAGGTTCCTGCAATACTTTCATTGGTAGGCTTAGCCCAGAAATATAAGGTTTCGCCACTAGAGTTATCAGGTGGAGAGCAACAAAGAGTTGCTATTGCTAGAGCAATTGCCAATGAGCCTGCAATATTACTTGCTGATGAGCCTACAGGTAACTTAGACCCTACTAATTCTTGGGAAATTATGAGTTTGCTAAAGGAAGCTAACGAACGTGGAACTACTGTACTGGTAGTTACCCATAACCAAGAAATCGTTAGTGAAATGAATGAGCGCGTTATTACTATGAGCCAAGGCGTTGTAATTAACGACGAGAGAAAAGGCGGGTAATAAAAATGAGATTTAGCAATATTGGATATGTTATTGGTCAAGGAATAAAAGGCATTTCCAGAAATAAAATGTTCTCCATTGCGTCTATTGCAACTATGGCCGCTTGTATCTTTTTGTTCGGTTTATTTTTCGCAATTGTGTTAAACATGCAACACATTGTGAGAATGGCTGAAGAGGGAGTGGCTGTTACGGTATTTTTCGACGAGGATCTGCCTAGGGAACGAATTGATGAGCTTCGGGTTGAACTGTTAAATAGACCAGAAGTAAGTGATGTGCGTTATGTTTCGGCTGAAGAAGCTTGGGAAACCTTCAAAGCTGTATATTTTGAAGGGAATGAACATTTAGCAGAGGGTTTTATAGATAATCCATTAGCATATTCAAATAACTTCGAAATATACATGGAAACTATAACCGACGACGATACAAGCCTTCTAGCTAGAGACAGTACTTTAGCTGAAGTACAAAGGGATTTGGTAAATTTTGCAGAGAGTTTGGCTGGTGTACGTAAGGTAAATCGTTCTGATGTAATTGCAAATACTTTAACTCATATTAATATGTTAGTAGGGTACGTATCTTTAGCCATAATTATTATTCTTTTAGGGGTATCCGTTTTCCTAATCAGTAACACCGTCACCATGGGTATTACTGTTCGTAAAGAAGAGATAGCAATTATGAAATATATTGGGGCAAGGGATTTTGTTGTTCGAGCTCCTTTTGTTCTGGAAGGGCTTATAATGGGCCTTGTGGGAGCGATTTTCCCATTGGCACTTTTATACGTGCTTTATGAGATGGCTATTGCTAATATTATTGCGAGATTTAATATTTTGACTAATATACTTGATTTTCTGCCTGTAACAGATATTTATCAGTACCTGCTACCTCTTGGATTAGCAATGGGAGTTGGCATCGGATTTATTGGGAGCTACTTTACAGTGCGTAAGCACTTGAAAGTTTAAATAAAAGGGGATACGTAAATAACCAAAAACTAGCTCGAATGGAGTTTTATGTTAAGAAAAAAAAGTTTCAACAACCTGGGGAGGTTACACATGAAGAAACAAAAAAGGGGTTTTACAAGCATGGCAGCCATAATAGGGCTGTGTGTTGTAATGGGGATTACAGCTCATGCAGGTTCACTTGACTCTATTGAAGAGTCTATTGAAGAGGTTCAATCGGAAGTAGATGCGCTTGAGTCACAAAGGTATTCTACTCAAATGGAGCGAAATACTTTTGCAGCGGAGTTAGATACAATTATCGACGAGATGATTACTACAAGCGAGGAACTTGCTCTTAAAGAAGATGCAGTTGCAGAAGCAGAAATGGAACTTGCTATGGCTCGTGCTGACGAAGACGATCAACTTCGCAGTATGAAAAAGCGTATCAGATTCATGTATGAAAGTGGAGGTTTGCAGATTATGGAAACTCTTCTTTCTAGCCAAAGCATGGGAGAATTTCTAAATGCTGCTGAATACATTAGCCAGCTAGCTAGCCATGACAGAGAAATGTTGATTGTTTTTGAAGAAACAGTAGAAGCTGTGGCTACAAAAGAAGCTGCTTTAAGAGAAGATGTAGCAGTACTTTCTGATTTAAGGAACCAACTTATTGAAAAGCAAGAACAAGTAGAAGTAATGCTTGCCCAAGCAGATTCGGATTTAGCTAATTTTGATGGATTAATTGGAGCAAGAAGAGCAGATTTAGATTACTTATATGCTAAAGCAGAACAAGAGAGGCAGCGTATAGCTGAAGCAGCGGCGGCAGAAGCGGCAGCTGCAGAGCTGGAGCGACAAAGACAAGAAGAAGCAGAAAGAGAAGCTGCAAACAATCAACCTGGAAATGCAAACGGTAATGGGAATGGTAATGGAACTACAGATAGTGGAAGCGCTCCTCCTCCACCACCGCCAGCAGATCCAGTTCCAGGAGGTGGGCAACTGGCACATCCCTTGCCAGGGTGGCCAATAACTAGTGGGTTTGGATGGCGTGATTTTGACAATCGTCACCACAATGGTATTGATATTGGAGCACCAGAAGGAACCCCATTTTTTGCAGCGGAGTCAGGAACAGTTATTACATCAGGTTTTAGTAGCAGTGCTGGTAACTGGATTGTTCTTAACCATGGAAATGGTATGACCACGGTATATATGCATAACTCTTTGAACCAAGTTTCAGTAGGACAACAAGTAAGCAGAGGTCAACAAATTGGCTTAGTTGGGAATACAGGTAATTCTTTTGGAGCTCACCTGCATTTTGAAGTCCGTATAAATGGTGTACCTCATAATCCACTAAACTTTTTATAAGTTTCACTTAAGGTTAAGATATAGGTTCTTTTAATATTTAGGAGTTTTATGGAAAACAGAGATATTTTAAATGAAGATATTTTATTAGAGGAAAAAGCATTAACAAGAAGAATGTTCAAAAAGGGGGTGCTAGTAGGCACCCTTGTTACTTTTATGTTATTTGCCGTTGCCTTTGGCATGTATGGGGCCCACAATTTTCTTGAGCAAAGGTTGTTTCCCCCTGCTATAATTGTTGAAGAGCCTCCCGAAGAGCATTCAGAAGGTAAGTTACAAGAAATCCATGATATTATTACTACTTATTTTCTGTTCGCTGATGATATTGATGAGGATGCTCTTATAGAAGGGGTTTTCTCAGGTTTTGTAGATGCTCTCAATTGCCCATTTACAGCTTACTTTGATAGAGAGACTACAATACGTAATAGAGAAGCTAGAATGGGACATTTCTACGGTATTGGAGCAGTATTATCATGGAATGAAGAAATTGGCGGGGCCGAAATCCAAAGGGTTTTTGAAGATAGTCCAGCCGAAGCTGTTGGATTGCTTGAAGGAGATATAATCGTTCAGGTGGATGATACAGTTATTGTAAATCAGGATTTGACAGAAATTGTATCTTGGATTCGCGGTGAAAAGGGAACGTATGTGGAAATTACAATTATGCGAGAACGAGAAAGAATAATCTTTAATGTAATGCGAGATAGTATTCAAGTTATTTCTGTACGACATGAAATGCTTGAAAATAATATTGGATACTTAAGGGTAAGCGAGTTTGACAGATTAACTACAGAACAGTTTATAACAGCTATGAAGGAGTTAGAATCTGAAGGCATGGATGGATTGGTAATAGATCTGCGAAACAATCCAGGTGGTAACTTAGACACTGTTGTAGCAATGTTAAAACAAATGGTTCCCGAAGGGGTAATCGTGTCAATCGAAGATAGACATGGAAATGTTGAAGAACGTAGAAGTGAAGGAAACAATGTATTTACAAAACCCTTAGTGGTATTGGTGAATGAACACAGCGCCAGTGCTTCGGAAATATTTGCAGGAGCTGTACAAGACTATGAAATTGGAACAATTGTGGGAACCACTACTTTTGGGAAGGCTCTAGTTCAAAGTATCATTGAGTTGTCTGATGGTAGTAGCTTGAAGCTTACAGTTGCTGAGTACTTCACCCCTCTTGGGCGTAGTATAAGCGAAAGTGGTATTGTTCCCGATATAGAGATAGAGTTTGACTTTAACCAAGACGGTGATAGGGAAGATTGGATTGATAATCAATTGGAGAAAGCCATAGAAGTTTTAAGAGATAAAATAAGCAGGTTAGACTAAATTTGAAACCACCTGAACAACAATACATTACTAGCACTCTTGTCAGAAGAGTGCTAATTTTTTGTTGACTTTTACTTCCGCATATATTAAAATATTATATGTGAATAACAGAAGTACAAACTGAAACAAAGGAGTGATTTAACTATGGGAATTAGAAAAGGAAGTTTATCAATTGATAGTGAAAATATTTTTCCTATTATTAAAAAGTGGGTTTATTCAGACCACGATATTTTTGTTAGAGAAATGATTTCTAACGCTTGTGACGCCATTACAAAACTAAAAAAGCTTGATATGATGGGCGAATATGATATGCCTGATGATTATAAGCCTAAGATTCAAGTCATTGCCAATCCAGAAGAGAAGACACTAAAGTTTATTGACAACGGTTTGGGCATGACAGCAGATGAAGTGGTAGAGTACATTACTCAAATCGCTTTTTCTGGAGCAACTCAGTTTCTAGAAAAATATAAGGACAAGACTACTGAGGATGAAATGATTGGGCATTTTGGGCTAGGTTTCTACTCGGCATTTATGGTGGCAGAAGAAGTTCAAATTGACACTTTATCTTATCAAGCAGGTGCTACTTCAGTTAATTGGCGTAGTGACGGTGGTACCGAATATGAAATGCAAGATGGAGCAAAGGATACAGTAGGAACTGAAATTACACTTTACTTAAATGAAAATAGCTTAGAGTTTGCAAATGAATATCGTGTTAAAGAAGTTTTAGAAAAGTACTGCTCATTTATACCAGTGGAGATTTATTTTTCAAAAGCAAATGCCGAACCTCAATATGAAACCATTGACGAAGCTGATGTACTAGATACAGATGAAGTAGTTGAAAGGTTTATTGAAGAGCCAGAAAAAAAAGATAAAGCTGATGAAGTGACAGTTGATGGAGATATTGAAGCAGGGGAGGTTACTGCTACAGTTGATGCCGAAGATAGTGATGAAACAATAGATGAGCCTAAGCATAAAGCGAAAATCATTAAAAGGCCTGTTCCCATAAACGATATTCATCCATTATGGGGCAAGAATCCTAGTGATTGCACAAAAGAAGAATACATTGACTTCTATCGTAAGGTGTTTATGGACTATAAAGAGCCATTGTTTTGGATACACTTAAACATGGACTATCCATTTAATCTAAAGGGGATTTTATACTTCCCTAAAGTTAATCTACAACATGATTCTTTAGAGGGGCTGGTTAAGCTTTATAATAATCAAGTGTTTATTGCAGATAATATTAGGGAAGTAGTTCCGGAGTTTTTGTTAGTGCTAAAAGGAGTAATCGATTGTCCTGACCTACCACTTAATGTATCCAGAAGCGCCTTACAAAATGATGGATTCGTAAATAAAGTATCGGACCATATAGCTAAGAAGGTTTCTGATAAACTTAATGGCATGGCAAAAACTGATAGAGAGACTTATGAGAAGCATTGGGAAGATATTAGCCCATTTGTAAAATACGGTTGTCTAAGAGATGAGAAGTTTGGGGACAGGGTAAAAGATTCTATCTTATTTAAAAATTTGGAAGGAACATATCTGAATTTAGAAGAGCTTATTAAGAAAAGCAAAGGTGACGTTGAGGTAGCAGAAGATAACAATGCTGAAAATAGTAATGCTGAAGAGAATAATACTGAGGATAGCAATACTGAAGATAGCAATACTGAAGACAGCAATACTGAGGATAATGATACTGATTCAGAAGAAAATGGAATTAATAATGACTCAAGTGATAGCGAAGCACCTGATTTAGAGGAGAAAACCAGTATCTTTTATGTAACTGATGAGCAACAACAAAGTCAGTATATTAAGAGATTCAAAGAACAAGGACAAGACGCCATTCTTCTAACTCATAATATCGATAATGCCTTTATTACCTACTTAGAGCAACACAATGAAGCCATTAGCTTTGTTAGAATTGATGCAGACTTACACGAGTCTCTTAAAGATGAAATTACTGAAGAAGAAAAAGAAGCATTCCAAAAAGCCACTGATAGTCTGATTGAGATTTTCAAAAAAGAGCTTGACAATGACAAGTTGGAAGTAAAAGTTGAAAAGCTAAAAGATGATGACACTGCCTCCATGATGGTCCATTCTGAACACTCAAGACGTATGGAAGAGATGATGAAGATGTATTCTATGGGTGGCATGGGATTTGGTATGCCAGACATGGGTACAAGTGGGACATTGGTGTTAAATGCTAATCATCCTTTGGTTAAATTCGTATTGGACAGTAAAGACGATGGCAATGATAATGTTGGACTTGTATGCAAACAACTTTATGATTTGGCTTTATTAGCTCATAAGCCGTTAAGCCCAGAAGAAATGACAGAGTTTGTTAAACGTAACAATAAAATAATGATGTTATTGGTTAAGTAAAATTGATTCCATCCCCTCAAAGCTGCCAGATTTGAGGGGATGATTAATTATATTTGCGATATAAGGCGTTTTGTACTATAATTATGTTTGGAATAACAAAATTTGGACTAGCCAAGGAGGGCAATAATGAGCAGAGTTGTAGAGATGAACCATCCGCTAATTAAACATAAAATTTCTTTACTACGTGATAAAAAGACAGGAACTACAGAATTTAGAACCTTAACTGAAGAGTTAGCTGTAATGATAGGCTACGAAGCCCTAAGAGATTTACCATTAGAAGATGTTGAAATTGAAACACCTATGGAAACTTGTATGAGCCCTATGATTTCTGGAAAGAAACTGGCAATTGTTCCTATTCTTCGTGCAGGATTGGGGATGGTAAGTGGGTTACTAGTATTAGTGCCCTCAGCAAAAGTTGGCCATATAGGGTTATATCGTGATCCTGAAACTCACGAACCTCATGAATATTTTTGTAAGCTGCCAAGGCCTATTTCCAAACGAACAATTCTAGTTATGGACCCAATGCTTGCTACAGGTGGATCAGCAGTTGCGGCAATAGACTTTATTAAAGAACACGGTGGAAAGCATATTAAGTTCTTATGTATAATTGCTGCACCAGAAGGAATTGATAAATTATCCAAAGCTCATCCTGATGTTGATATTTACGTTGGCAAAATTGATAGACAACTAAACGACAATGCTTATATATTACCAGGTCTTGGAGATGCTGGAGATAGGATTTACGGAACAAAATAAATCGAGTAGGAGGCGGTTTTTTGCCTCTCTACTCTTTAGTTTTAGTTCTTCATATCTTTTATTATCTCAATAAGCTCTAAGGGCTTATTAGCTACCCATTTGGCATCGTCTACTTCACCAAATCCGTAAGTTACAAAGATAAAAGGAATATCGATTTCTCGGCAAGCTTCGGCGTCACCATCAGTGTCTCCGATATACACCACATCTTTTAGGTTATTTCGCTCCATTAACTTACTTATAGTGTAGGATTTGGGTTTAAGAGTTTCACCAAAACAAAGATGGTCAATGAAATACTCTTCTAAGCCAGTCTTTTTTAACGTAGCTTCAATATAGCCTTCTTGACAGTTACTGACAATGTATAGGGGATAATCCTTTGCCAACTCAATGACGGTTTCTATTATGCCATCATAGATTACTCCTGACTTTGTTTTTAACAATTCATTTTCGTAATCAAAACAAAACTCACTAATCCTTCGTTTCTCTTCTTCATCCATACCTGGGAAGAGGGTATTAGTGATTTCTTCCATAGTTTTTCCAAATAAACTACTTACATATTCAGCAGTAACAACTACATCTAAATCGGATTGTGTTTTAATAGCAGTGTTCCAGGCTTCTGCTGCAATTTCTGCTATATCCCATATTGTGCCATCAACATCAAAAATGATTCCGTCCATAATTATCCCTTTCCAAATTGCTATTATCTATTCTTCTCCAACAGTATAACACATCAAAGGATGCATTACAAAAAACACAGCAATCAATCCAATAGGGACAATCTGTAAAACGACAGCGGTTCCCATTATAAGACCTGTACCTAAGGCATCTACTAACAATCCTCCCAGCAAAAATCCAGGAACTTGAATAAAAGTTGTTGCAAATTGGAACACCGAAAATATTTTTCCAATTTGCCTAGTTGGTATTGTGGTGTGGAAGATGGTCATTTGGTAAGTTGTCCAAAAGGTTGTTCCCAGACCGCTTATAAATAATCCAAATAGAAAAATACTAGGTTGGAATGTAAAGGTTAAAATGATATTACCAAGGGCGTAAACCGCCAACCCAATTAGATAAGATTGTCCTATTTTTAAGGGTTGGACCTTTTTTCTAGCCTTAAAACTAAGAAATAGCGATGTAATAAGATAACCAATGCCAAAAGCCACTCCATGAAGGCCATATAGTAGCCCATCCCCTATTTCAGAAACTCTAATTGGAAAAGCCACCCATAAAAAGCCCATTAATAAGAAAAATAGAGTTTCAGCTGTAATGATTCTTTTAATATTTGCATACTTTTTAATAATCCTTATCCCATCTATAAAACCTAAAGTTGAGGCTGCCTCATCATTATCAGATGTATCAGATGTCCATTTTGAAAATAATAGAAGCAATAGAGAAAGAGAAAGGCCAATTCCGGTTATTACCAAGGCAGTTGGTAAGTCAAAGAGAGTGATTATAAGGCCCCCTAAACCCCATGATGCAATTCGAACAATAGAGGCGGATACACTTTCAAGGGCATTAGCCTCAGTAAGCAAGGTACTTTTACTAGCCTCATTATCTATAAGCTCTTTATTGTAGGTGTTTCCATCTTCATTAAATGATTGTAACTGCTGGTTTTTTTCATCTACACCTATCACAACTTCTGGAACGCTTTTGGCTCTGGCAACATTATAGGATGCGTTTATTCCTGAAAATATAAAAGAGAAAATGTAATAAATGGCTATATTTTGTACATTGATTATTATAATCATAAATAACGATATAATAATTAGCAAACGTAGGGAACCAAGAGCCATCATAATATTTCTAGTTTGATGCTTGTCAATTTTCTGGCCTATTACCATTGCGCCAAAGGCGTTCCCAAGTAAGAGGGCAAGAGCAACACCTCCTGCCACTAGTGCTGAATTTGTGGTTTCCACAATATACCAGATAATAGCTATCTCATAAAGAATAGTTCCAAAATTAGAAAGCAGATTTGCTAGCCATATTTTTAAGAAGGTAGGATTATTTTTAAGTAAGCTTTTACTTATAAATGTTGTCATTTTTCTTTACCGGCACCCACATTTCCATGACAGGATCAATTTCGTGGTGGCTTCTTTCATCGTAAAATTCAAAATCTAGTTTGTCAAAATCATATGTATATTCAGAATTATCGTCGAAATAGTTTTCGAAGATACTCTTCCAAGTGGCCTTAATTATATGAGCAAACCCATGAGGATTGTTCTTTGTATTAAT
>JGI20163J26743_11538340_pt1 | contig 19585 bp, 16 predicted proteins | sample TergutCu122P1_FD_26743 | JGI IMG/M metagenome (IMG submission 26743) | reverse complement strand
CCTCTAAGCGGTAGCGTAGGTGGTGGGCAACAAACTTCACTGAGGAGGGGTACAATCTCCTTCTCAGTTATAAAACGCCGCGGTTGGATGGCAGAGATTTGCACTTGAATAATAAAGGTTAGGACTATTTATTTAAATATAGGTAGTAATCTATGAATGAGTAGATTAAAAAATTATTAGGAGGTAGAAAATGTATTACTTAGGAATTGATGGCGGAGGTACTAAAACGGCATTTGCCCTAATGAATGAGGAAGGAGAGATAATCTCCACTTATGAAACCAGTGGGTGTTATTATCCAACATTAGGAAAAGAAGGCATATTTAACTTATTAGAAACAGGAATAATGCAATGTACTAAAGGGATTGATTTATCTAAAGTAGTTGCCTGTGGTGGGATTCCTCTTTATGGAGAGTCCGATAATCTTATGGCGGATTTAGAGGAAATTAAAGCCAGACTTCCCATTGAAATTTCATTTGTTAATGACGTTGAAGTTGGCTACTATGGTGCCTTGGAATTCCAAGCAGGAATCAACATTGTTGCAGGGACAGGATCTATTGGAATTGGGTTTGATGAATCAGGAAACTCAGCTCGTAGTGGTGGATTTGGTCCAGATTTAGGCTGTGATGAAGGTAGTGCTCACTATATTGGTAGAAGCCTTATTCATAAATTTACCAGACAAATCGATTTTAGAGAAGAGAGAACGCTGCTATATGAAGCAATGCGGCAAAAAATAAACCTGAAAAACGACTTACATGTAATGAGTTATTTCTTAGAAGAAATCCAGATGGAGCGGGATAAAATCGCAAGCTTTTCTTTGTTAGCTAATGAACTAGCATTGGCAGGGGATACAGAGTGTGTTAAAATTTTCCAAGACGCAGCATACGAGTTATATCTACTTGCAATTGGCTTAGTTAGACAGTTATCCTTCCAAGAAAAACCTATAAAGGTATCATATACCGGAGGGGTATTTAAATCAGGTGCCCTTATTTTAGAGCCATTTGAGAAGTTACTAAAGGAAAATGAAATGGAATTAGTAAAGCCTTTAAACACCCCTATCTATGGAGCGTGTATAAAGGCTAGAGCAAATGTAAAGAATATGCAATTGCCTATAGGATAAGGCTCTTGTAGGCCTTGCCTCAATATTACGAGAGCTAATGAGAAGATAACAACAGTTAGAAAAAGAATGAGAACTTATTTGCAATTGTGAAAAGAGACGAGGTAATTTTTGCAAACAGAGTAAGAGTGTAAACGATACAAGAAAAGGAGAATGAGATGGAATTTAAGTATGAAAATTATGTATCAACAGGTGGAGAGGCTACAGCTAGGGAGATTCTGCAACAGCCAAAAATGTGGGAGAAGACTATTGAAATCCTTAAAGAGCGTCATGATGAAATTAGTGATTTTATGACTGGTGCCTTGAAAAATGATAACCTACAAATTCTTTTTATTGGAGCAGGAAGTAGTGCCTTTTGTGCTGAAATGGTGTCTCCTGGAGTTAACAAATACTTAGGTTACAACACAAAAGCGCCCCACACAACAGATATTGTTGGTTCGCCTGAAAGTGTTTTAAAGGCAGACCTTCCTACTATGCTGATTTCTTTTGGTCGCTCAGGAAACAGCCCTGAAAGTGTTGCTGCAGTAGAGTATGCTAGAAACAGAGTGAAAAATCTGTATGAAGTTGCAATAACATGTGCTGAAGATGGAAAATTGGCAAAACTTACAGGAAATAGTGAAAAACGCCTAAGTGTAATTTTACCACCAGAAACCAATGACGAAGGCTTTGCTATGACATCTAGCTTAACTTCAATGGCAATTGCTGCCTATGGAGTTTTGGCCTTTGACAAGTTTGATAAATTTAAAGAAGATGCTCTAGCCTTAGGGGCAGTTATTGAAAGAGAATTGCAAAGCCTAGCCAAAGTAGCAAAGGATATTGCAGAAGATTTTGACTTTGATAGAGTTGCTTTTCTTGGTATAGGTACCTTAAATGGGGCGGCTCACGAAGCTACAGTAAAAATGTGTGAGTTAACTACAGGTGATGTTAATGTTGTTCATGACACGTCTCTTGGTTTTCGTCATGGTCCAAAGCTTATGATTAAGGACAAAACCATTACTCTTCATATGATTTCAGACGATGAGCTAACGAGAAAATATGACGTTGACTTGTTAAGAGAAGTTGTTTTACAAAAGAAGAAAAACAAAGTGTTAGCCCTATCAGGAGTTTCTCCAAAAGTAGAAGATGTAGACTATGATGTAGAGTTTAAAACAGAGTTTAACAATGACTTCTTCTTAGGTATTGCCTGTGTGGTATTTTGCCAGTTATTTGCCTTCTTTACATCTCAAAAATTAGGTGTCAACACAGATAACCCCAGTCCTGACGGAGCAGCTAATCGAGTGGTTCAAGGAGTAATTATTTATCCAGATGTAGTGGGATAAAGTTGAGATGTTCTCGCTACACTGGGGTAGAATCTGTTCTCTTCATCAGGGACAGTTAGGTTGGCTACTAAGTCAATCCACTTACATTTAGAGGTATAGCTCTGGGAGTAGCGGAAGAGCATTGTAATTGTACGTTCTATTAATTCAGTACCGTAAAATAGGTGGAATAAAAGTTGGAGGAAATATATATATGCACAAATTACAAGAAATGATAGTAAAACAAAAGTCCGGTGAGCACACAGGTATTTTCTCCTGTTGTAGTTCCAATGAATATGTACTTAGGTCTCTTTTTAAAAAGGCCAAAGAGCATAACATTATTGCCCTAGTTGAATCAACAGCCAATCAAGTTGATCAATTTGGTGGGTACACAGGACAAACTCCAGAAGTCTTTTACAATTGGTGTAAGGAGTTAGCCAAAGATAGTGGTTTTGATGAAGAGTATTTGGTTTTAGGAGGGGATCATTTAGGTCCTTTAACCTGGACTAAACTAGAAGAAGGGGAGGCATTAAAAAATGCGGATCAGCTAATTTATGAATATGTATTAGCAGGCTTTACCAAAATACATATTGATACTAGTATGCTTATATCAACAGATGATGCGAGTGTACCTCTTTCTGATGATATAATAGCAAGTCGAACAGTTAGGCTATGTAAAAAAGCTGAAGAAGCTTTTGAGGAAAGAAAGAAGATGGTTCCTAAGGCCACGCCACCTGTTTATGTTATTGGTAGTGAAGTTCCCATTCCAGGCGGTGCCCAGGAAAGTGAAGAGATGGAAGTTACAGATAGTGAGCATTTAAAAACTACTCTAAAAATTTTCCATGATGCATTTCATAATAATGGATTGGCAGAAGCATGGAAGCGTATTATTGCAGTTGTAGTTCAGCCAGGTGTTGAGTTTAGTGAAGAGGAAGTATTTGTATATAATCGGGAAAACGCAAAACAACTTTGTGAAGTCATCAAAGATGATCCTAGCCTTGTTTTTGAAGGCCATTCAACAGACTATCAACCTAAAACTGCTTTACATGAAATGATTGCTGATGGTATCTGTATTTTAAAAGTTGGACCAGCCTTAACATTTGCTTTTAGAGAGGCCCTATTTGCCCTTGAAAATATTGAAAAGATTTTATTCGAGGGGACAGATGTGAAATTAAGTGAGTTTGCGGATACCTTAGAGAAGGTTATGTTAGATAACCCGGCCCGTTGGATAAGCCACTATCACGGTGATGAGCGTAGTAAGAAAATCAACAGAAAATATGGATATTCTGATAGAGCTCGCTATTATCTTAATGAAGAGGCAGTAAAGGAGTCAATCGAAAGACTTGTTGCAAACTTGGAAGACCCTATTCCCATGCCCCTACTAAGTCAATTCATGCCAATCCAATACAAAAAAATACAAGATGGAATAGTCGAAAATCATGTAGATGCTCTGATTCTTGATCGTATTGGTGATTATTATGATGATTATATATTCGCTTTAGAGAAGTAGAAGATAGGGCGCTATACCAGCCCTTAGATAAATACAGGTCGGATGCTTTATATAGGTGCTTGGCCTGTTTTTTGTTATTGATTTTAAGAGTCCATCTCAACAAAATCATAAAGTTCTTTCTCATTATTTTCAGTTTTTTATAGCATATCTACGCGCCCCTACGCTTCATGACTCTTTTGCTCTACACATATAGAAACAAAGAAATAGCAAGATGCATAAAAATACAATATAAAGTTTGTAATTCTTTACAATGTCTTAAAAGGTAGATATATGTTAAACTACTGGTACGGACATCCTTACCAAAGAAAAGGAGCTTATTATGACAATAGACAAAAGTAGTAGGATTCCAGCATATGTTCAATTAATGGACATTATCAAGGATTATATTATTAACGAAAGATTGGCTGAAGGAGATAGGCTTCCGTCAGAGCGAGAGTTATGTGAAATCCATGATATTAGCCGTGCTACAGTTCGCCAAGCTATGCATGAACTGGAAATTGAAGGGTATATTTATATTAAAAAAGGAATTGGCTCTTTTGTAATGGAGCGACGGTTAAATCAAGAAATGTCAGGACTTTATAGTTACACAGAGTCTATGAAAAAGCTGGGTAAAACCATTTCCACAAAACTAGTGGACTTTACTCTAATGAAATGTGATGAGCGCCTTGCTAAAAAAATGCAGTGTGAGATTGGAACGGAGATTTATAGATTTACTCGAGTACGCTATGCAGATAATGAACCAATGCTAATTGTTACAACTCACTTGCCTTGCAAGCGTTTTCCTGACTTAGATTCCACAAGTCTAATCACTGGATCCTTATACACAATTTTAAAAGAAGATTATAATGTGTCCTTCACTAAAGCCTATGAGACATTACAAAGTGTTAGTGCCAAAGACAACGAAGCTCTTTTGTTACACATAAATAAAAAAGCACCTTGTATGAAGATTGATCGCTTTACTTTTGAAAACGGCACTTTAATTGAGTATGCTGTAGGGATTGCCAGTGGGAGTAAATTTAAATATAATGTGGAGCTACAGTAGGGGGTGATTGCTTGAATCTAAATGACTATATTATTGTTTCTGACTTTGATGGCACAATTACATTAGAGGACTCAAATGCAAGGCTTGTAGAAGTGTTAGGTAATGAAGCAAATGCGCAAATAGAACTGGACTTTATTGCAGGAGTAATGGGCAACCGAGAAGCCATGGATGAGCATTTTAAGAAAATGTCTATTAGCCTTGATGATTACTATGGATTTCTTGATGAATATATAGAGTTGGATGAAGATTTTGATGTATTTTTGGAAAAAGTCAGGGAACAGGGCATTCCACTGCTTATTGTAAGCGGTGGTTACAATCAGGGAATCAAACATGTTTTAGGTGAAGATAGATTAAAGGACATAACGGTAGTTGCCAATGATTTAGCGGGTGAGAAAACACTATCGCCTCGATTTGCTACAGAAAATCCTAAGTGTAAAAGGGCAGCAGGGGCATGTGGCAACTGTAAGATGGATTTTATCAAAGATGTTAGAAACAAGTATAGTAAAAAAATTGTCTATATAGGTGATGGGATTACAGATTTTTGCGTGGCTTCATATGTAGATGTGCTATTTGCAAAGGATTTTTTGGCTGCTCACTGTCAAGAGAAGCAAGTGCCATTTATCCCTTTTGGTAGATTTAGAGATGTAACAAAGTATCTATTTTGTAATGAAGCCTAATATCAAACTACTAATGCGAAAAACATATTTGCAAAGGCAGATTAATTAAAGACACAAAAGTTGGAGGAAAAAATGTTATCAGCGCTTTTAAAAAAGGAAGGACATATATTGTCAGATGTTAGTTGTGACACATGGGAAGAGTTAGTAGATATATTGGCAGGGCCCATGGTAGCAGAAGGGTCAGTGGAGCCTGAATTTATCGACTCTGCAAAGGAGGCGGTAATCCAGTTTGGACCTTATGTTGTATTAATCGAAGACATTGCTTTTTTCCACGGCAGGCCAGATGCAGGGGTAAACAATTTAGCCATGACACTAGCTTTTTTAAAGGAGCCAGTATATATAAAAGAAAAACGCATTAAAACGGCATTTCTATTTGCAGCTGTAGATAATGATAGCCATATTGATTTGTTAAAAGAGTTATCAGAAGTTCTAAACGATGATGAATGTGTGGAACTTTTAATAAGTGGAAACGACATAAATGGGATTCTTAATAAAATGAATGGAGGATTGTAAGAATGAAGTATCTAGAGTATTACGAAGTCATCAAAGAGCAATTAGCACAGCAATTTGAAGAAGAGGGAGAAAACATCAAGGAGGCAGCAAGATATTGTGCAGAATCCTTAAAAAAAGGAAGAGTTTTACATGTTTTCGGGTGTGGCCACTCTCAAGCATTTGCTCAGGAAGTCTTTTATCGAGCAGGAGGGCTTGTGCCAGTTAACGCATTATTAATCCCTCATTTAGCACTTTTCCCAAAAGCGAAATTAAGTACTTTGCAAGAAAGAGTTGAGGGATTTACAGGAAAGTACCTAGCTCTTGAAAACACCGATGAGGCAGATACCATGATAATTGTTTCCATTTCTGGCCGCAATGCTGCTGTTGTAGATATGGCTTTAGCAGCAAAAGAAATTGGTATGAAGGTAGTTGCTTTGGTTTCAAGAAAGTTTGCTGATAGCACAACATCTCGCCATTCCAGTGGCAAGAACCTAAAAGATGTAGCAGATGTAGTAATTGACATTAAATGTATTAGTGGGGATGCTGCTCTTGAAATGGAAGGCGTGGAGCCGAAATTCTGTGGTACCTCTACAGTTTTAGGAATTGCCGTTATGCAAGCAATTGAAGCCCAAACTGTTGAATATTGTGTAAACGATGGATACGTTCCTCCAATATTTGTAAGTTCGAATCTAGATAAAGGCGACAAAATTAACGCAGAGCACATTGAGAAATATAGTAATTTAATTTCTTGCTTATAGTAAAAGTCCAACAAAAATATAGGGAAGGAGTGAAGACACTATGATGAAAATTCTATGCGTATGCGGCCTTGGCATGGGTTCAAGCTTAATTTTAAAAATGAGTGTGGATTCTGCTATGAAGCAACTGGGTGTTCTGTGTGATATTGAACACTGTGCTGCAGGAACAATGATAGGCATGAATTACGATTTAATGGTAGCTAGTGCTGATTTCAAAGAAGAAATGGAAGGCCGTGAAAAGGTAGTTTTTGTAGAGAACGTAATAAAAGTAGATGAAATAAAAGAAGTATTAAAAGAGTATTTAGAAGCAAACGGATTACTAGGATAAAGCTAGTTAGCTCTATCTGTAATGAATACACTCGAAACTTTTGTACAACCTTTTGCATTTGATAAAATATTGGTTGCAAAAGTAATTTCGAGGAACATCAAGATTATAATTTTAAGGAGGATTTAAATTATGGCAGTATTAAACTTTTTTCTTGAGGTAATGGGGACCCCAGCCTTGATTCTTGGTTTCGTTGCACTTATTGGTTTGGTGATGCAAAGGAAAACCGGATCACAGATATTTGCAGGAACTCTAAAAACTTCACTTGGTATGTTGATTCTTTCAGGAGGTGTTGGCGTACTTATTACAGCAATTTTACCTTTTGTATTTCTATTCCAAGAAGTATTTGGGCTAGAGGGCTTTGCCACAGGATCTGAGATTATTTCAGGAGCTATGATGGAGGCGGTGCCTGCAATAGCCAGTAGTTCAGCAATTATCTTAGCAATTGGATTCTTAGTAAATGTACTATTAGCTCGCTTTACACCACTAAAGTATATTTTCTTAACAGGCCATATGATGTGGATGTCATCTGTACTAGTTGCTTATGTTTTATATGTAGCAGACATGAATAACGTAATGATTATTGCTCTTGGTGCCGTTATCCAAGGGGCTTTACTAACAATTTTACCAGCAATTTCACAGCCTGTTATGCGTAAAATCACAGGCAATAATGACATCGCTTTAGCTCACTTGACAACACTAGGAACAGTTCCTTCGGCTTATATCGGTAAACTAGTAGGGAATCCTAAAAATAGTACCGAGGACCTTAAACTTCCAAAGGGATTAACTTTCTTTAAAGATACAGCTGTAGCAATAGCAGTAGTTATGCTAATATTCTATATTGTTCTTGTGGTAATAGCAGGCCCTGAAAGAGTTGCGGCCCATGCTGGAGATACGAACTTTATCCTATTTGGTATTTTAAGTGGTCTTGGCTTTGCTGCTGGTGTAATGATTCTTTTACAAGGGGTTCGGATGTTCCTTGGAGAGTTAGTTCCAGCTTTCAAAGGTATTTCAGACAAGTTGGTACCAAATGCAGTACCAGCCTTAGACGTACCAGCAATTTTCCCATATGCACCAAACGCCTTAATGATTGGTTTTATTACATCCGTTGTAGGTATGTTAGTGGCCATGGCAGCTTCAGCAGCAGCTTTTGGAGCAGTACCTTTAGTATCTATTATCGGAGCCTTCTTCACAGGTGGTGTTGCAGGAATTATGGGTAATGCTTTAGGGGGACGCCGTGGTGCAGTGGCAGCAGGATTTAGTTATGGATTTATCTTAATATTCTTATCAGGATTTACCTTCAATCTATTTGATGGTTTCCGTGCTATAGGAGTAGATGGAGCATCCGGCCATGACTGTGTAGATGCTATGGTAGCAATGGTTGCATTCCAAAACCCATGGGTTGGAATGATTATCTTAGCAGCAGCTTTCGTTGTACTTTCATTCTTTGAGGTTAAGTATCAACAGTCAAAGAAAGCATAATTAAATAGCATAAACCGTAACAGGTATAAACCATAAGCAGTTGGAATTAGCAAAATGGCAGAACTGTGAGGGGTGTCTTCTCCTAAGAAAACATATATTATGTACCCCTAGGAGCTAGCAAATATAGCTAGCTCTTAGGGGTGCTTTACTTTACATTGCTTTGCGGTAGATTTACAAGGAACCTTGAATATGTCCTTTTTTGCCTTTGGTTGTTGATGATGGTAAATCGAGATGGAATGTGTTATGCTCAATCTATACCCACTGCCTACGCTGCGCTTAGAGGCGGGGGACTTGCTTTGATTGTTAAATTTGAAGATATTGAGTTAGGAGAAAAGGGAGATGGAAAACTATAAAACCACAGATGAAGTTGTAAAAAAACGGCTTGTGGAAGAGTGGAAAAGGGAAGAGGAGAAGTTCAATTTAATCGGCTGGGACTTTTCTTATGTTGCAGACAGATGGGTAGACCAAAATCCTCCATGGGATTATGGAAAGATTATCAAGTCATATTTAAAAGAGACGGAGATTCTTCTTGATATGGGAACTGGTGGTGGAGAATTTCTGCTTACACTTGGACATCCTCATAAAAATACGTACGCTACAGAGGCATATCCTCCCAATGTTGAGCTGTGCAAAACCAAACTGGCACCAATGGGCATTACAATTGCCCAAACATATGAAGATGATAAGCTGCCTTTTGAAAATGAATATTTTGATTTTATAATCAATCGGCATGAGACTTTTGATATATCGGAGATTAATCGCACATTAAAGCCTGGTGGATATTTTATCACTCAGCAGGTAGGAAATAACAATTTGCTTGAACTTCGAACCTTGTTAAATGGTGAAGGACCATTGCAAGATTCTAGTCATACAGTTGGAAGTTATGCTGATGGTTTGAAGAAACTAGGTTTTCAAATTATTATGGAAAATGAAGCCAAACTATCTAGCAATTTTTTTGATGTTGGTGCTGTGATTTTCTACGCAAAAGCCTGTGAATGGGAAGTGCCGAATTTTACTGTAGAAACCCATTTGAATAAATTATGGGAGATTCAACAGGAGATTGATAAGAAGGGATACTATCAAGGAACAGAAACGAGATTTATTTTAGTAGCACGTAAGCTTTGAGCTAACAATTAATCATAAATATTGAAGGATACCGACTCATTACGAGCCAGTATCCTTTTTTTGCTGTTTGCACAGTTATTATTGATTACTAAGAATTTATGCTTCTACGATTCCTGACATCATGGTAACTTCCGCTCCCATTTCACGCCACTTATCAGCGATTTTATTCATACCTAGTGAGTCACTAGACATGTGGCCAGCAATAACGATATTACCTACGTTGTGCTCTTTTAACTCTTTTACATCTTTTTCAGGAATATGCATCATAACTAATGTTCCAACGCCACCCTCAAAATACTGCTTAAGAATAGGAGCACCAGGGCCGGTTAGTCCTGACATTAATACATAAATCTTGCCTGCGTAGCTATCATTTGATCCAATTCGAATTACAGGTTTACGAGCAGAATTTTTGTACTCACCGATTTCTTCTAAGGCTTTAACGATGTCTTCTAACTTAGTATCTGGCTTATCTGCAAACTTTTCATCCAAGAATTCTTGAACCATAGCTTCTCCAATCAAGTCTGCTGGAGTATGGATTGAAATATAAGGCATGTTAAGTAGCTTGGCTGCTGACTCACTACGACGTGAGTTAGAAACGTGTGTCATATAGCTAAGCTCATCTTTTCTAGGTCCTAGGGCTTTTTGGGATTTGTTTCTAGGAACCCCAAGCTTTTCAAGTTTAAGGATATGAGAATCCATAACATCAAGCATCTTTGTGTTAGTGTTTTTTGGATGATGAGCTACAACGCAATCATAACCTAGCTCTTTTGCCAACAGTAGTTCAGCAGTTTCCATATCAACTCCTGCAAGTACTTTTTTGATGTTTTCACCTGGAACAGTTACATCACAGTCTGCTGGCATTTCATCAAGTCCAGCAAGTTCTAGCGCAACATCCATCATTTGTTTTGTGTTCATTGTAAATCTCCTTTTAAATTAATTATTTTATATTTTATTGTTAAATTCAGATTATACCTTTTTTGACGCCTGAATCTCTGCCACCTGCTTAAGCTATATCTCAGTGGGAGATTGACTACCCTCCACTGAGACTGGTTTCTTGCTCGTCACCTATAGACGTTATGAAGGTATAACTACATAGTAGTTCTACCGCCGGGAGTCATCTCACACTGTGATATAAACTAAGCCTCTACAATTCCTGACATAACGGTAACTTCCGCTCCCATTTCACGCCACTTATCGGCGATTTTGTTCATGCCAATAGAATCACTAGACATGTGCCCTGCAATAACAACATTTCCTACGTTATGCTCCTTTAACTCTTTAGCATCTGCTTCAGGAATATGCATCATAACCAATGTCCCAACACCACCATCAAAAAACTGCTTAAGAACAGGAGCCCCTGGTCCAGTAAAACCTGCCATTCGTACATAAATCTTGCCGGCATAGCTGTCATTAGAACCAACTCGAATTACGGGTTTTCTGGCAGAGTTTTTATACTCGCTAATTTCTTCTAAAGCTTTGACGATGTCTTCTAGTTTGGTATCAGGCTTATCGGCAAACTTCTCGTCTAAAAGTTTTTGAACAGTAGCCTCTCCAATCTTATCTGCAGGAGTATGCAATGATATATAGGGCATGTTAAGCAATTTTGCTGCCGACTCACTGCGGCGAGTGTTAGAAACATGAGTCCAATAGCTTAGCTCATCCTTTTTAGGTGCAAGAGCCTTTTGAGATTTGTTTCTAGGAACTCCCAATTTTTCTAAATTATAAATATGAGAATCCATAACGTCTAGTATTTTTGTGTTGGTGTTTGTAGGATGATGAGTTACAACACAATCATACCCTAACTTTTTTGCTAACAACAGTTCAGATGTTTCCATGTCAACGCCTATTAGTACCTTTTTGATGTTGTCTCCTGGAACAGCTATATCGCAATCAGCTGGCATTTCATCTAGTCCAGCAAGCTCTAGGGCAGCATCCATCATTTGTTTTGTGTTCATATAAGGTCTCCTTGTATGGTATGTCTACTAATCGATAGGCTCATCCAAAGATACAGTCTGTTCAAAAGCTTCTTGAGCGTTTTGCAAGTCTTGCTCGTCAGTTCTAGTAATTTGTCGCCAAGCAATCCAGATACCAACAACTGCCGCTCCTAAAGCCAATAGGGAATCCATTAGGAATATGTCCATAAATTCATCTGGTGATTCACTGATAAATTCAAATACATAGCTTAGGGATTCTGTTAAAGTGATGTTAAAGCCCCAATCCGCCAGGTAGCTTCTAAGTGCTATTGCAATGGATAAAAACCAAACTGCTCCAGATGCAATGAAGGTATACACAATGGTAAAAATCGTTGTGAACTTAACAATTTTTCCACCAGCTAGTTTCCAACCGTAGAATATTCCAAGAGGAATAAGTGCATATAAAAGTCCTACAAAATAGTCAAAAAATGCCAAGGCAACAAGTGCTGGTATGGCAGCTACAATACCACCTATAAAACCTCCAATAAGGCCTCCTACAAGGTTTGGATTAGCGGACTTTTCTTCAAAAGATTGCTTAATCTCTTCCATCTGCTTTTCAAGACAAGTCATGTGAATGAAAGTTAATGCAGCGCCTTGATAAGCCAATGTGTCGCTGCCAGTATCTTTACACTCGTTACAACCGACAGGAGGTGTAAGTTCTGGAAAGTCAACCAATACCTCCTCCAAGCGCTTGAGAGTAAGGTCATACAACTTATGTAGCTCAACCTTATCCGAAATATCCATGTTAATTAAAAAAGTGTTAAACACATCATCATCTTCTTGGTTGCTAATGCTCATATAGTCCTTTAGGGTTTCGTTTTCCCATAAAGCATTTCGAAGTTTTTTGTAAATTTTTGTACTGATAGTATCAGCAGTAGTAAAAACCAAGACAAGAAGCTTTCCATCTTTTGATACCACGGCTTCAGCGGGAAATCCTAAGATCACCCCAGCACCTCGTGGAAAGTCGTCGGCTCCAATTTCCTTTAATCCAGTTATCTCTAATAGCTTTTCTTGGGTTAACATACATTCCTCCTTGATTGAATTATTTGATTATTTTCTTTATCAACACTTCTAAATCTAGTATACCAAAACTAAGTCCGTCAATCTACAAAAATATTAATTTTTCTATAAAATGGTACTTTTGCAGGTAATATCATTGGTGCCTACAACTAAGACTTGCTTAGTGTAAACTCTTTGGTATATTAGCCTGGGCAAATTAGCCACAAATAGATTGTATTATTGGGTAAAGATTGATATGATATTCAAAGAGAAAACCATTAAAGAAAACTATTTTTTGAAAATATCATCGCTAGAAGAGTTATAGAGGTTTTGAGATTTGCATAGCATTATCGAATTGAAGGGAGTTTATTAGTGAAACTAGGAGAAAAACAAGTATTAACGGTTGTTAAAGAAGTAGATTTTGGGATTTATTTAGGTAGCTATTTAGAAAGAGATTCCGATAAAGATTCTATTAAAGATGCTGATAAAGATAATAGAGTGTTATTACCAAAGAAGCAGGTTCCTGCAGGAACTGAAATTGGTGATGAAATAGAAGTGTTTTTATATAAAGATTCTTCTGATAGATTAATTGCCACCACCAATGAGCCTATGGTTAAAGTAGGGGAGTTTGCCCTTTTGGAGGTTGCTGAAGTTGGAAAGATAGGGGCGTTTTTGAGTTGGGGATTGGAAAAGGACTTATTCTTACCCTTTAGAGAGCAAACCTACAAGGTGAACAAGGGGGATAAATGCTTAGTGACTCTTTATATTGATAAAAGTGATAGATTAAGTGGAACTATGAAGGTCTACCACCAATTGTTAACCACATCACCCTATAAAAAGAACGATGAAGTAACAGGTAGAATCTATGATAGAAGCGATGATTTTGGCCTGTTTGTAGCAGTGGATGACAAGTATTCTGCTCGTATCCCTAAAAATGAAATATTTAAAGACCTAAAGCTAGGGGACATTATTCAGGCAAGAGTTGCTAATGTAAAGGAAGATGGCAAGTTAGATCTTAGTGTAAGAAACAAAATCCCTATGCAAATGAATCAAGATGCAGAAGCCATTATGGAAGTGATGGATGAATATGGTGGAGTGTTGCCTTTTACAGAGAAGGTAGAGCCTCAGCGAATAAAAGATGAGTTTTCCATGAGTAAAGCAGCCTTTAAAAGAGGAATAGGTAAGCTTTTAAGAGAAGGTAAAATTGAGATTACAGATAGTGAGATAAAAAAACTGTAGTACGAGAGAGAGGCATGATGATAGAACAAAGTATTGCAAATACCAACCAATTTGCACATCTACACGTCCACACAGAGTATAGTTTGCTGGATGGTTCTAACAAAATAAAGGAATATGTTGCCAGGGTCAAAGAACTAGGCATGACTAGTGCTGCCATTACTGACCATGGAGAAATGTATGGGGTTATCGACTTTTACAAAGAAGCCAAGAAGCAGGGAATAAACCCTATTCTTGGTTGTGAAGTTTATGTAGCTCCAGGTTCTCGCTTTGATAGAGAAGTAGGGGCAGGAACAGGTGATGATCGATACCACCATCTAGTTTTATTGGCTGAAAATAACCTTGGTTATTCTAATTTGATGAAAATAGTATCCCTAGGTTATGTTGAGGGATTTTATTATCGGCCAAGAGTAGACAAAGAGGTACTTAGAGAGTATAGTGAGGGGATTATTGCTTTAAGTGCTTGTTTAGCTGGAGAAATCCCTAGAAATATTATGAGAAATATGCCCCAGGACGCTAAAGATGTGGCTTTAGAGTATGTAGATATTTTTGGTAAGGACAATTTTTTCTTAGAAATTCAAGACCATGGCATAGCAGAGCAAGCCCATGTAAATCAAGTGTTAGTTTCCATGTCTAATGAACTGGGAATTGGCCTAGTTGCCACCAATGATGTTCACTACACCAAGGTTACTGATGCTTACCCTCATGAGATATTGCTTTGTATCCAAACAGGTAAGAAACTAAGTGATGAAGATAGAATGAGTTTCCAAGGTGATCAGTTTTATGTAAAGTCTCCAGAGGAGATGGTCAGGTTATTTCCCTATGCTCCAAGTGCTATTGAAAACACCGCAAAAATCGCCCAGCGATGTCATGTTGATATTGAGTTTGGAGTGACTAAACTCCCTGAATATGATGTTCCTTTTGGACTGTCCCCTTCAGATTATTTAGATAAATTATGCCAAGAAGGGCTGGTTAATAGATATGGAGATGATGCTCATCTGCACCAAGAAAGGCTAAGCTACGAGCTGAAAACCCTTAAGGATATGGGGTTTGTGGATTACATTTTAATTGTTTGGGACTTTATAAAATATGCCAAGGATAATGGGATTTCAGTGGGACCTGGAAGAGGTTCTGCTGCTGGAAGTATTGTCTCTTACTGCTTGGAGATAACAGATGTTGATCCAATTAAGTATCAACTACTATTTGAACGTTTTCTTAATCCTGAGCGGATTTCTCTGCCAGATATAGATATTGATTTTTGTTACGAAAGGCGCCAAGAAGTAATCGATTATGTGGCTGATAAGTATGGGGCTGATCGGGTAGTACAGATTATTACCTTTGGTACCATGGCGGCTCGTGGGGTTATTCGAGATGTAGGCAGAGTAATGGATTTGCCTTATGCTTTTGTGGATAATATTGCTAAGATGATTCCTACCGAGCTTAATATAACCATTGATAGAGCTATGGATGTAAATCATGACCTTAAGCTTTCTTATGAAAATGATGAGCAAGTAAAAACCCTAATAGATATGGCCAGACGCCTAGAGGGATTACCAAGGCATTCTTCTATGCATGCAGCAGGAGTTGTTATAAGTAAGCTTGCAGCCGATAAATATGTGCCTTTGTCTCGGGCTTCTGATGGCCAGATTACCACTCAATTTGCCATGAAAACCTTAGAAGAATTGGGCTTACTAAAGATGGATTTTCTAGGCCTTAGAACCTTAACTGTAATTGAAAATGCCGTTAAATTGATAAAAGCTGGTGGCAATGATGTAGATATTGATAAATTAGACTATGATGATAGAAAAGTTTTGGAATATATTGGAACAGGGCAAACAGATGGTATTTTCCAGGTGGAAAGTGCTGGTATGAAAAATCTAATGAAGGAATTAAAACCAACAGTATTGGAGGATTTAATTGCTGCAATAGCTCTATATCGTCCGGGCCCTATGGATTTTATTCCCCAATATATAAAAGGGAAAAACCAGGGAGGAACCATAACTTATGATTGCCCTCAGTTAAAGGCTATCTTAGAGCCTACATATGGCTGCATTGTTTATCAGGAACAAGTAATGCAAATTGTCCGTGATTTAGGAGGTTACACCTTAGGAAGAAGTGATATTTTGCGCCGTGCCATGTCTAAAAAAGAGCAAGATGTTATGGAAAGGGAGCGTAAGGTCTTTGTACATGGTGACCCAGAATCTGGTATTCCAGGGTGTGTCAAGAACAACATACCTGTAGAAGTTGCTAACAAGATTTATGACGAGATGATGGACTTTGCCAAATATGCTTTTAATAAATCTCATGCTGCTGCTTATGGAATAATTTCTTATCAAACAGCATGGCTAAAGCTATATTATCCAGTGGAATTTATGGCGGCTTTAATGACATCAGTAATTAATCATACAGGGGCAGTTGCGGCTTATATATACTCCTGTCGTCAGATGAATATTAAGATACTACCTCCTAGCATAAACTATAGCCATGGTGTATTTACCGTTTTTGAAGGTAAGATTCGATATGGATTAATGGCTATAAAGAGTCTAGGAAAAAATGTCATTGAAGAGATAGTCAAAGAGCGAGAAGATTTTGGACTGTTTAAAAACCTGGAAGATTTTATTGGTAGAATGATGCTTCGAGAAAAGCTTAATAAAAGAGCAGTAGATAGCCTAATTAGAGCTGGAGCTATGGATGAGTTGGGAGGCACTAGAAGACAACAAGCCTTTGTCTATGGGCAGATAATGGATAGGGTTTCTCAAGATAAGAAAAACAGTATGTCTGGCCAAATGTCTTTATTAGATTTTGTAGATGAGGCCGGGAAAGAGGAATTTGAAATAAAGTATCCTAATGTAGGGGAATTTGCTAGAGCAGATTTACTACAATTTGAAAAAGAGGTGCTAGGGGTTTATGTTAGTGGTCACCCCTTAGATGAATATGAAGAAAGATGGCGAAAGACTATTTCAGCAACTACCTTGGCTTTTCAATCTGATGAGGATAATGAAGAAAGAGTTAAGGACGGAAGCAAAGAAATAATTGGCGGTATGATAGTTGAGATAACCACAAAGTTTACCAAAACCAATCAGCAAATGGCTTTTATCATGGTAGAAGATTTGCTAGGTGCTGTTGAAGTTGTGATTTTCCCTAGAGATTTCGAGGTCTACAGAGATTATATAAAGCAAGACAATAAAATCTTTGTAAAGGGGCGGGTTTCTGAAGAAGATGAGCGACCTAGTAAATTAATTTGCGAGCAGATAATACCTTTTACAGTTAACAAAAAATCCCTATGGATTCAATTTACTAACAAAGAAGATTACATAGCCAATAAGGAAACAGTTGATGATTACTTAGCTGATTCAGAAGGTGATGATGAAGTTTATATCTACCTTAAAGAAGAGCACGCCACCAAAAAGTTGCCACAAAATCAGAACATTAGAATTAGTCAAGAAATACTGGCAAAACTTATGAACCACTTTGGGGAAGGTGCCATAAAAGTAGTGGAAAAGCCTGTGGATGTGAAGTTTTAACCCCACTCCATCTCGGTCCGGGCAATAATAGCATCCTGTGCTTCAGGCATTAAAGTGGAGAATAGAGCACAATATCCAGCTACACGTACCATAAGATTAGCATATTCTTCAGGGTTTTCCTTGGCACGACGTAAAGTTTCTGAATCAATAATATTAAACTGATTATGGAAGATGTTTTTACGTCTTCCTACTTTTATGAAAGAGGCGAATTTTTCTAGATTTTCCTCACCTGCTAAAGCTTTAGGAGAAAACCTCATATTAAGTAGTTGTCCTCCTGCTATTCTTTGATTTGGTAGCTTAGAGACGGAGTTAATCACAGATGTTGGTCCATTTCTATCGGCCCCAAGACAAGGTGAAGCACCTTCGTTTAGAGGCTTACCGGCCAGACGGCCATCTGGCGTTGCGCCAACATTAAAACCATTTGGTACGTAACTTGTGATATTAGATGTAGACATAGTATACCCACAACCGATAGGGCCTTTACCAGCTCTATCGTTTTTATATTTAGGGAGTAGCTCCAGATATGACTCAAACACATCAGCAACTATATAATCCACGTAGTCGTCGTCATTGCCAAACTTTGGCGCATTTTGGCAAAGTTGCCGTACTCTTGCACCATTTGCACCTTCAAAGTTTTGCTTTAGCACAGCTTTTAGCTCTTCTAGATCCAATGTACCCTCTTCAAAGACCAACTTTTTAACGGCTGCTAAACTATCCCCCACAACACTCATGCCGATATTTGACTGACTTATATAGTCATACATTGCACCGCCATTTTTTAAGGTTTTCCCTCGCTCTAAACAGCTATCTACCATAGAAGATGCAAAGGCGTCAGCATCATGGTGTTTAAGGGAGCGGTCACAAACTAAATCACAAGCAACAGCCAAATCAAAGTAATAGCTAATGGCAGTTTTCCATCCTTGCCACAGTTCATCGTAGGACTTATAAGTTGCAATTGGCCCCTCTTTTCCATTAAGTTTAAGCAATTGTATCTGGGATTTTGGGTCAACTCCATTGTTTAGCACAATTTCAAAAACCTTACCAAAATTAATATAGGTCATTCCTGTAGCTCGATGCCCCCATTTGCCTGGAATGGCAATCTCCACACAGCCCATAGAGGCATAGTCTCTGGCAGTTTCAAGGTCAATGTCTAAAGTCATCATTGCAGGGATGCAAACCTCGTCACAAAACATAGAGGGCATGCCAAAACCACGGCGGATAAGGCGGGCACTGTCTAAAATCAAATCATGGGGTGTTTCCTCCCAGAAACGAACACTAAAATTAGGCTCAGGTAATTTATTTAAAGCCATTGCTTCTAGACACAAATAGCTTAGGTCATTGGTGCCGTCTGTTCCATCAGGCATCATACCACCAACCATAAGATTAGAGTACAGGGGATAGCCGCCACTATATTGAGTATGACCCCAAGGACGCACTTTGTTAATGGAGTTAGTCATAATAAAAAAGTGAGTAATTAACTCTAGAGCCTTTTCCTTGGTAATCTTCCCGGCCTCCAGATCACGCCTATAATATGGATAAGCAAACTGGTCAAAGCGGCCAAAAGAGAATGAATGTCCATTTGACTCAATCATCATAAGAAGATGCACTAGATACACCGTTTGTACCGCCTCGTGAAAGTTACGAGCTCCTGCCTCCATATAGTCTGAGAACATTTCAGATAAAGTAAGTAGCTCTTCTTTTCGCTTCGAATCCTTTTCAGTTTTGGCATCTAGCTTTGCTTGTAACCCTAAGCGCTTGCAATAATGTAACGCACCTTCCATGGTAATTACTACAGCTTGGTAAAAATCCCTTTGTTCCTGGGTAATGCCTTTTTGGTTAAGCTTGTCCCTGGCAATATTAGCTATGCCTCCAAAGCCTATCTCTAACACCAAATCATGATTGGGGATAATATGTCCATCTCCTGACATGGAAATACCACCTCGGTGGAGTACGCACTGCTTCTCAGCCAGTCGGTTTTCCTCAGGCAAATTTTTTAGCACCTCATCTTGATGGGTTTTTCCAGCCCAATAATCCTG
>JGI20163J26743_11538342_pt1 | contig 19647 bp, 19 predicted proteins | sample TergutCu122P1_FD_26743 | JGI IMG/M metagenome (IMG submission 26743) | reverse complement strand
TTTCTTGCAGAAAACTACGAAAAAAGGATAATAAGGTATTGTAGCCCCGAACAAGTTCGGGATGCTGCGCAATTTATTCTCGATTGAATAAATCAGCGGTTTCTTAGATTTCATCATATTTTTAACATTGTTCTGAACTGTAACAGAGTCAAAATGATTCTATTACTACAAAGGTAATGTTTCAACCATATATCTTATAGAAACAGAATTATTATGAACCTCTCTTCTTTCAACAACAACTACCAAGTTTCTTTCATCCGGGGAAAGAAAAACTTTTCTAATGCTATAGCCTTTTACACCTCTTCTTACAAAATTTGGAGAGCCTGCAGTATATGCCCTGGAAGGCAAACCATCTCTCGTAACAAGAATATTTAAATGAAAAGTTGATTCATAAACACCGGCTCTAATTTCGCTTCTTTCATGCAAATTTATATTATAAGTTTTTCCGGTCTGAAAATCACGGAACTGAACAGAATGAGTAGGACCTTTATCTATATTTACAAATATACTGCGCCCTTTTGCCAGAGGGTCTATATTAATTCTCTGGATAATCTGATTCGCCGCAAGCAAACTTTTAAAGAAAGCGCCGGAACCATTGTCCATTGAATGCGCTCTAACAGGAAACCTTTTTCTTATAACGCCATTTGGAACAAATCTATTATTTATAACATCTACAGCAAATATTTCCGAATATGTTTCTGTGGCTGTTACGCCATATTGTGCAAACATAAAGTAGCGTGAATTTCCGGAAAACCCGATATTTACAAAATTAGCAATATCTCCTGCAAAAAGGGACTTACTTCCTAAAATAATAAATATAATTAATAATACTGATATTTTCCGCATTTTTTTCTTCCTCTCTACTTCTTTATCGTACAGAACATTGTCTTTAATAAAAGTTTTTTATATTATTATTAAATTATATGACTTTAATACAGAGAAATAATATCTTACTGGTAATTATCGGAATGTTACTGACTATCCTTACATTTCTGCTAATAGCCCCATATCTTCTCTATATAGCAGGAGAAATTGAAAGCAGCTCCCAGGCTTACAAGAAGTTACTTACACCCAACTATATATTTGGCTTGCTATTGATTTTTTACTCTGCAATAACCCTAATTTTTTTAAGATTCTTTTTTTATAAAACAAACAGCATCGAAATAATTTTCTTCATGCTTTTTCTCACAAGCCTGATTTTTGAAGCTTCCAGACCTATGATTATCATACTCAATGAGTTTAACTTCTCCTTTACCTATGTGATGTTTTTATCAAGAGTAGCTTATTTTAGTAAAATTTGCGGTGTTTTTGCACTTTTTGCCGCTGCTTTGGCTTCTTCGGATATAGGAATCAGCAGATCCAAAACTTCGATGCTAATTATAGCCGTTCTTTCACTTATGTTCGCTTCTGCAATCCCTCTTTCAAGCGATATGTTCAGCAATGGCTATAATAAACCTGGGTTTTTTAACTATTACCTCTTTACACTGATTTTTATAAAATTTCTTACAGTTCTTATTTTTGTTATAAATTACTTTCAAAAAAGAAATAAAGAATATCTTTTTCTTGCACTAGGCATAATGCTTATAATCACAGGCAAAGAAATAACATTCTACATGACTTCATTTGAGTTTTTTTTAGCCGGAATGGTACTTCTTGTTGCCGGAACTGTTTTGTTCTCAAAAAAAATACACGAGATTTATAAATGGGATTAAGTCTTTGAGTGTTTTTTTATCACCCAAGCATTATAAAAGCTGTTACGCCCGCTACCATAGGAATAACAAAGTTATCATAATCGCCAAGAGGAAGAGCCTCTGCAACCATAACTACAAAAGCTGTTGTAAAAGCGAGTCCTATATTTGATGTAATTTGATATGACGAGATTAACACAGCAAAGAAACAAGCCATGCTTCCTTCAACGCTTTTTCCGCCTGTAAAAGGTATTTTAGTCTTGCCGAAAACTTTTCCAACAATACTTGCAAATCCATCTCCGAACGCAAGCGCATAAATAGCGATTTTCGCCACATCTGACGGGAATAAAAGAAGGGCAGCCATTGCGCCAAGAGCAAGAGTAACAGGTCCGCCCGCAAAGCAATTTTTGTCCCTTTTTCTTAATGCAAAATCTTTAATACCTGATATAAATGCAAGGCTGTGCCCTTGAGCTCTTAAAATTTCCGAATATGTATATATAATTGCTCCAGCGCCAAGAAGAGCAAGAGTAAAACCCCTGTCAATTGCAGCTGCCAGCATCGGAGTAATAGCAATAATCATGTGGATACTTTTTCTAAACAATTCTGTTCTTAATTCCAGAATATTTGCTGGTAAAGTTCTTGCTGCTATAACAGAAAGTAGATTATTCAAAAAACACCTCTATATATTTTTTACACTAATTATGTATGCAATTTTCATGCCAACTCAAATATTTTTTGAATAATAATAATTGCTTATAATATAAAGATTTACGCAGCAAGGCAGTGCGGGCTTTTTAAGCAGGTTGCAATAATGTATTATTTTTCATACACTATTACAATATTTTAATTCGCAGACAAAAAAACAGGCATGAAAAATCATGCCTGTTTCGTTTGTCGGAAAAATCTACTTATTACAGAATTAAATTATACCAACAATAATATAGCAACAATAAAAACCATAATAAAAAGCGCTACAGCCTCAACAAGTCCGCAAACCAGAATATAGTTAGTAAACCCTTTTCCTGTAGCTGAAAGTGCCTCTGCACCTGCGCCAGCAACTACTCCCTGCCAATAAGCTGAAAATCCCAATCCAAAACCACCAAAAAGACCCGCACCAAGAATAATTCCAGGTTCTACTACTCCAACTGCAGCATTAAGCTGAATCATAAGAATCAAACCATAAAATGTCTGTGACAACGGAACACCAAGAAAAATAAAGTGAAGAAATGAAGGTGTCTTATTTTGAGCATAAGATTTTTTCCACGCACCCATTACTGCTGTTCCTGTTGGTCCATACCCTGCTGTTGTACCTGCTGCTGCAAGAGCGAATGCTGCTGCTATTCCAATTTGAGAAACATCCATAATATTAACTCCTTTCTAATAATTAACTCTTTACTTAAAATAACTTTAAGTTTATCTATTCTATCAAGGAAAACTATTTTCCAAGACAATTAAGCACTTTCTCTTCTGAATGGATCATAAGGACGACCACTCCATTCCATTCCGGCTTTAAGACCAAATTCAAGAATATTAAGCCTTACCCCATGAACAATTACACCCAACGCACATAACATCATATTAAATGTGTGTGCAGCAAAAAGAATCATTATCGCAAGTATTATACCAAGCGGACCGCCAAGACCTTCGGCAACTCCTGCAGCCATATTATTAAAGCTATTAGCCACAGACCAGCCTGCAAGACCTACTGCATACAGTCTTATGTAAGATATAATATCGCCAAAAATACTTACAGAATTAATTGCTGTCATTGGTGAGCTTGCCACCCCGAACAATAATCCTTTAAAAAAACATCTTCCTTTTTCCTGGCTTCCGCAAATCATTAAAATCACAAATCCTATAGCAACCAATGGAAGTGTAATAGGATTTAATGCTGCTCCCATTAGAAGAAATTGTACAAGAAAATACGCCCCATAAAGAATAAAAAGATTACCAATATTTGCAAATGCAGCCAATGATGGCATTTTTCTTACAAAGCCTATCAAAAAACCCAGGGTGAGGTGAACCATAGCAATCAAAAACGAGAGCTGCATAATATTAGTTGCAGTGTCTTTAAAAGATGATATTTCAGGTATTGTCATCGCATATAATTGCGGTACTTGTGACAAAGTTGCTGAAGCAAACCAGTTCCCTGTTAATATTCCCCATGCAATTATACTTACAGATAGCGTACATAAAAGCCCAAAAACAGGTCCTTTAAAATTTTTCATCGTAAAACGCATTACTATTAGAGCTGTTAAAACAAGAATACCATATCCCGCATCACCAACAAGTATCCCTACGAATACTGTAAAGAAAAGCAGGAAAAAGGGACTTATGTCAATTTCTCTATAGCCTGGCGCTATATCAAGAAATTTTAAAAGCGGTTTCATAAACTCTATAACCCTGTTGTTTTTAAGAAGAGTAGGAGGATCTTCTGTCACTTCCGGATCTTTTATGAGAAGCGCCCAGGTATTTGCTGCAGCAGCTTCTTTTACCTTATCAGCAAGATCAACAGGCACATAACCGGAAAGATAAGCAAATCGCTCCTCTTTGCCCATTTCAGCATTAACACCTTCAAAGTCAATAGCTGCCATAAGTTCTTTAAAACCTTCTGTAACTATCTCTTTTTTATCTGCCAGTTTTTCCAATTCTTTCTTTAGCTGTATAATTTCTGCATCTTTCTTTTTAATATTTTCAGAAAGCTGTTTTAGACCCGCTGCAGGCAAAACAAGCCTATCGCCAATAATATCAACAGGAGCTTCGCCTTTTAGGGCAACAGTAACGATATAATTAATGCCTTTTGCTTTTGCTACCACAACATATTTTGCTTCCTGCGGTATTTTTGCAAACTGTTCTTTTGCAAGCACATAAAATCTTAGAAAAATTCCATCTTTTTCAAGAACAGATACAGATGAAGGATCAAAATCTCCCCACGGAGTAAGAGTTAAAATATCTTTTTTATCCCTATCTATTTCTTCTATCAGGCTGTGTATTTTTTCAAGAATTTTATTCGCTTCTGTTACAATTTTATCAGCTTCAGCCAAGTCCGGCTTTCCGGATAACTTCTGCTTATTCTTTGACCTGGGAAATGCATTTATCACTTTTTCAAAAAGAGATCTTTTTTCCATTAATGAATTAAGCGCTTCTGTTGATTTACTCTCTTTTTCAATATGAACAACACCCAATTTCCTAAGTTTTTCAAGCGCGTCTTCTCTGGCTGAGTCAAGAATTACAAGAGAAACTTTTTTCATTTTTACTATCATAACTATGACACCTTTACCAGCTTATTCTTGGCAATTTTACCGCGCACAACACTTGCAGTCTGCTGGTCGCCAAGGTATATCTGTATTTTCCTAATATTTTCTTTTGTTTCAGGTATTTTTACTTTTTCAAAAAGATTAACTCGCTGAGTAGTTACCCTTAATTCAACACCTAAAAGTTCAATCTGTTTTTCAAGTACCTTTACTTCTTCATCAAAAGCAAGCAACTTTGAAACTTTTTCAACTGCTGCATCTACCCACAGCGGTTTTTCATAAAGATCATATTCAGGCAGGTCAAACGATATTCCCTTAAATATTGGAATATCAACACCGGCAATATTACCACTTTCGGTTTCAACAGATTTAACTTTCAAAAGGTTCTCAAAATCAACTTTTTCGCTAAAAACATCAACCCAGGAATTAATTTCAGCTTGAAATTTATCCCTCTCATCTTTTTTCTCTTTAAGCGCTGTTTCAACTTGTCTTATTACAAGCTGGAGCTGCTGCTTTTTAAGTATAAGAGTAGGCAGATATCTTTTATACCTTTTTAAGCTATCTTTCTGTTTCTTTTGCTCATTCTTAGTAAGTTTGATTTTTGCCATTTTATCTCTAATCCTTATTTGTCAACGTAACGAGTGCCGCTGGCAACCCCGATGAAAATCGCAGACAAACAAAAGGGTTAATATCCCGCTGCTTGCAGCGAAACACGCGCCAACGGCGCGGAATGCAGGGCTTACCATGCAATTTAATTCCTTTTATTTAGGCCAGAACTGGTTTAACAGCTCTGATCTCATTCCTGTTTCCTCAGGACTAAAACACATTGCAAGAATTTCCCAGCCTTTATCAAGAGCTTTCTCAAGCGGGATATTTACCGAAAGATCCATAAGTTCTTTCTCAAATACTTCACCATACTTAAGAAGCTTAGTATCCCAAGCCGACATTCTAAAACCCATTGATTTCTTTTCAATTGTTTCTTTATATGCAGCATAAAGTTTTATCATACCGTCCATAAGAGACCTGTGGTCCTCTCTGGTATCTTTATTTACCTGCTGTTTAAGTCTTGAAAGAGATCCAAAAGGCTCAATTCTTCCGCCTTTAAGATAAAACTGACCTTCTGTAATATATCCTGTGTTATCTGGTACAGGGTGAGTTACGTCATCGCCGGGCATTGTTGTAACAGCCAGAAGCGTAATAGATCCTGCGCCTTCAAAGTCAACAGCTTTTTCATATCTTGAAGCAAGCTGACTGTAAAGGTCTCCGGGGTAACCTCTGTTCGAAGGAACCTGTTCCATTGTAATAGCAATTTCTTTAAGAGCATCTGCAAAGTTTGTCATATCTGTAAGAAGTACAAGAATTTTCTTGCCTTTAAGCGCAAACTGCTCTGCAACTGCAAGCGCAACATCCGGTACAAGAAGACATTCAACTATCGGGTCAGACGCTGTATGAACAAAAAAGATTGTTCTGCTAAGAGCGCCGCCTTCTTCAAGAGTATCCTTAAAGAAAAGGTAGTCATCATACTTAAGACCCATTCCGCCAAGAATAATCATGTCAACTTCTGCCTGCATCGCTATACGAGCAAGAAGTTCGTTATATGGCTCTCCTGAAGATGAAAAAATAGGAAGCTTCTGGGATTCTACAAGAGAATTAAACACATCAATCATAGGAATACCGGTTCTTACCATATTTTTTGGAATGATTCTTTTTGCCGGATTAACAGAAGGACCGCCAATTTCTATCATATTTTCATAAAGACCGGGCCCATTATCTCTTGGTACACCGCTGCCGGTAAAAATACGACCCAAAAGATTGTCTGATACAGATATCTGCATTGAATGACCAAGAAAGCGTACTTCATCATTTGTAGAAACACCCCTTCCGCCCGCAAAAACCTGAAGAGAAACTTTATCATCACTTAATTTAATTACCTGAGCAAAGGATTTTCCATGAGCTGAAGTTACTTCTGCAAGCTCATCGTACTTTACCCCTTCTGCGGAAACTGTAATTACGTTTCCTGCTATTGATTCTATTTTACTATAAACTTTTCGCATTCTCTTTAGCCCCTCTTACTTTGAAGTTCCCAGCAAAGCTGCTGCATTTTCCTCAAGCCCTATTTGCTTGGCGGAAAGCATATCTACAAGTTCCTTTTCCTTTGCCTTGAATTCAGGGGTTTCCCATCCTGTTCCATTATAATCAAGGAAAAGCTGTCTTAGCTGGTTAAAATACTGTCTTGCCTCTTCTTTTGTCTGGAAATTAAAAATTGCTCCAAGAATCTTAAATATTATTTCAAAGATATGTATCTGCCTTATAACTAAAACAGAGTTATCAATCTGATCAAAAGAGTTCTGCTGCATATAAACAGCATCAAGAAAATCACTTTTGAGAAATGTAATATAGTCTTCTGTGCTTGTTCCTTCTTCACCGACAACTTTCATCATCTGTGCAACATCGTTTCCTTTGAAAAGAACTTTTCTTGCATATTCTACTTTTGCGATGTCAAGAGAAGTTTTATATTTACTCCAGCTTGCAAGCGGGTCTATCGCAGGATACTTTCTTGCATCTGACCTTTCTCTTGAAAGTCCGTGGAAAGCGCCTACTACTTTAAGCGTTGCCTGAGTAACAGGCTCTTCAAAGTTACCGCCTGCAGGGCTTACTGTTCCGCCGATTGTTACAGAACCTTTTTTGCCGTTCTTAAGTTTTACAATACCTGCTCTTTCATAAAAAGATGCAATAACAGATTCAAGATATGCTGGGAAAGCTTCTTCACCCGGGATTTCTTCAAGACGACCAGACATTTCTCTCATCGCCTGCGCCCATCTAGATGTTGAGTCTGCAAGAAGAAGAATATCCATACCCATCTGGCGATAATACTCTGCAAGAGTTACTGCTGTATAAACAGAAGCTTCTCGCGCTGCAACAGGCATCGAGCTTGTATTACAAATAATTATTGTTCTTTCCATAAGCGAACGGCCTGTTCTTGGGTCAATAAGCTCAGGAAACTCTTTTAGAGTCTCAACAACTTCTCCGGCTCTCTCTCCGCACGCAGCAATGATTACGATATCAACTTCCGCGTTTCGGCTTGTTATCTGCTGCAAAACCGTTTTTCCCGCACCAAATGGACCCGGCGTACAAAATGTACCGCCCTTTGCAACAGGGAAAAATGTATCTATAAGTCTTAACCTTGTTACCATTGGATCAACCGGCTTTAGTCTTTCCGTATAAGCATCAATTCCTCGTTTTACAGGCCACTGAAACTTCATTGTAAGCGGAAATACTTTGCCTTTTGAGTCTTCTACTTCAGCGATTTTTTCATCTACTGTGTAAGCGCCTTTTTCTGCAATCCACTTAACCTTATATGTGTCATACATATTAAAAGGAAGCATAATCTGATGGCTGTACATTCCTTCAGGAACAGAACCAAGAGAATCTCCCCTAACAACTGTATCTCCTACTTTTGCAGTAGGTGTAAAATCCCATTTTTTATCCGGCAAAGGATTTAAATAAATACCTCGCTTAAGAAAGAAACCTTCCTGTTCCGCAAGCTGCGGAAGAGGGTTTTGAAGACCATCATAAACTTGTCCCAAAAGTCCGGGACCCAAAGTTACGGCAAGCATATTTTCCGTAAGCTCTACCTTATCTCCAATTCCAATGCCGCGGGTCATTTCAAAGACCTGCAAGTCTGCTCTATTACCTTTTATCCTGATAACTTCCGCTTTAAGACTGTTTTTTCCTTCCGGTGTGGTTATTTGAACATAACCTACTTCGTTTTGGAGAACTTCGCCTTGAAACTCAATTGTTACCATGTTGCCGTTTACTCCGACAACCTTACCACTTCCTTTTATATCCGCCATATAATACCCCTACAACAAATATTCCTCATCACATTTTTTTATTCTTCGAAAAATACAAACATCTTACGTTTGCAAAGATGCTTGCAAAGATATACCAATTATTTTATCTAACTATTTTACTGAGCCATGCCTTTCTCAAGAACAGCTGCATAAATCTCTGTAAAAGCAGTTTTTCCTTTTTCCTTATCTATTTCCAACTTTCTTTGTAATACCTGCAGTTTTAAAAAATAGATAATCAGCTTGCTAAGATTAAAGTAATTTCCTGCTTCAAGCAACTCAAGATATTCCCATCGCGCTTTGTTTATAACCAATTCAGCATCAAGCGGACTCGCTGCCTGAAACGCCTCGCGCGCAACTTCAGAAACACCTACTTCACTATCACCAACAGCAAGATATTTTTCGCTGTCCTGACTCTTTTTACTTGCTCTCATTTTAACAAGCTCGTTCCTAAGACCCCTCTCCCAACAGTTCCATCTTTCAATAGTCTTGTTTACAGATTTCTCTTCTCGCGGAACAAGGGTTGCGCTTCTTATAATCGCATAATTTGTTTCGCTAAGCACTGCCCCGCAGCAATCAAAAAAATCTGCTTCTGCCGGAGGCTTTTCCATATCGTAAGAGAGCATGGGTAGAGAAGTTACTATATAATAATACAGATTTGCCAAGGCTTAAACTCCTGTTTTGCCCTTGACCCCTTCTTCAAGAAGAGCTGATAGTCTTGGGTTTAAATATTCTGAAAGCACTTCTGCGATCCCTTCAGCCGAGAAATTATGATATGCAGAACCATCTTTTACAGACACAAGAAAACCTGCATCAAGTTGGTCAGACGGCTTTATATCAAGACCTTTTTTAATCTGATCAGCAAGTTTAGACTTTAAGCCAGCCTCTGCCTTGCCAAAATCAATTTTTGACAAAAGTATTTTAAGGTCAGATACATCTGTATTCCATGAGCCTATCAACTTTGTAATTGCTTCGCCAAGAACTTTTTCGTCCATTGAGCTTGCAACTTCTGCTTTGATTATTACATTAAAAAGATCTGTTATTTTTGACTGGAGATTTAAAACAAGGTCTCTTCCTGCTTGCCTGAGCGCATCTTTTCCGGAATTTTCAGACCTAAGTGCATCTTCTTTCGCTTTTGCAATTATCTGAGCAGCTTCTTTTTTCGCTTTTTCTTCGATTTCCTGAGCTTTCGCTTCAGCATTTTTTACTATTTCAGCAGCTTTCGCTTCAGCAACGTTTACACCATCGCTTTTAATTTTATCAATCAGTTCCTTAACTTGGACTTCCATAACCTTCCTCTTCCTTGCACAGATGAATTTATACAGTGCAATTATATCTGCTTGTAATAAAGTGTCAAGCAAATAAATTTTTTAGTAAGAAAATTATTTATTATTTATTATAACTGTTGCTCAAAATCACTATTTTTTGTGAATATAGTCGCAAAAAACTGCTTCTAACTTGCCGGCACTACAAGGTGCAGTTCAGAACTGTCTTTCGCTCCAGTACTTTGCTGCTAAATATTTTACAATTTTTCTTATTTCGTTGGCATCTATTAATATTCTTCTAAAAAATCTTGTTTTTTTACCAAAATTTATATACAGTAATTCTTAATATGAGCTCGAATTTTAGCAACAGACAACAGACAACAGACAACAGACAACAGACAACAGACAACAGACAACAGACAACAGACAACAGACAACAGACAATTTTGCGGCATAGTTTCGCTTTGCCAACCCCATAACAGCATAATTTTATATTTTTTATTTTCTCAATTTTGCAAAAATGCTTGGAAAACTCTTAACCAAGTTTTTTTATATTCGTGCTAGTTTTGCATGGAAACACAAGTTTAAGGAGTTTTAGTATGGATTTTGAACAAAAAATTGCTGATGCCGTTGCTGGGCCAAAAAAGAAAAAAAGTGTGGCAAAAGAAGTCGCGAGGGCGATTGCTAAGGGCACACTTGTCGCTGGTGGTGTTTTTGCGGTTACAGGATGCGACCAAACAAAAATCATGATTGAAGAACCTGTCGAAGTCGGCACATGGGACCACAAAACCGACCAACAGGCAGAAGAAGAACTTGCGCGATTAATCCGCGACGATTGGAATATAGGTGCTCCTGGTCACCTTGCTCATGATAAAACTCGTGCTAGAGTAATTGCAGAGGGTATTGCACCAAGTACCCCTGAGTTCCGAGTACGCATGAGAGAGGTCCATCTTGAAAATAAAGCAGAAAAAATCCGAGGGAAAATGCCGAATAGAAATGTTGTTGTGGAGGGTCCACTTCTCCAGACCAACGCAGGTTCTATTGCACTTACTCCCCAAGATGTTGATGTATCTATAGAGAGTGTAAATAATGCACGGTTTGGAAGTAACACTCTAAAAAAACTTGGTCCAACGCAACCAGTTGGTTCTCAATCTAAGACAGAATTCACTATCGACCAACGAACACGATAATCAAAAAAAATAAATCCCCGAAAGGGGATTTTTTAGTTGACAAATTATTGAAAGTAGTGTATATAACAGGTATGGGGGGATAAACAAAAAATCATTTTTGTTTTTATATTTTTCAACATAACATCCCCCCACCCCTTACGGGGTAAAAATGTACCCCAAATCATTTGACTAATTTTAAATTAATGAGATACAATATCCCCAAGGGGGTATTTGCTTTTGGGCTTTACACCAAAGAGAATATTGACAATGCTTGGTGCGTTGGTGTTAACCATCGCCCTTGTTGCCCCATGTTTTATTATCGGTGTCCACCAAACACGCGCAATGAATTTAACTCCACTCCATAATGGAGAACGTCGCGTTGCCCAAATACACCGCCACGCATTGTTCAGCACGTACCTGGGAGATAATGGCTTAGATTTAAACGTGGCAACAAGATTAACACAGACATTGAATACTATTCGACAAGATCAAAACGTAACGAATAATGCGGCACTTACGGCACAACATTTTGCAAATTTTGTCAAAGACGATCAACCCAACGGCGCAATATATATGCAATTATTTGACACCGGAGTATTTGAGGGTTTGTGGTGGCTGGCAACTTCGTCAACCTAGAACGTTTTCTGCAAAAAAACGAGAAAAAATGTGGAAGCACTGATTAGAGTCAAATTTAATCAGTGCTTCCACAGGTAAAGGAGCATCATTTGGCAAAAAAGATCAATACAAAAAAAGCTACGCCGGCAAAAGCTGCGCAAAAAGAAGTTGATGCGGAACGAGAACCTCTGATCAAAGAACTGCGAAGCCTTATTCCCAAGCTTGATTCTCCCGGGCTGGCCTTTCTTGCGAAACAGGCGCGGGTACTCCTTTACAATATACAAGTGGAAGAACTAAACAAGGCTGCCAAAGCCGTTAATGTTGCTTCAAAACATTCGAATTCTATTGCAAAAAAATCATCTGTCCGGGAAAAGCCTAATTCCGCAAAAGAAAGCATGAGTATTCAGGGAACCAAAAACAACAGCAATTACTTCCTTCGATACCAGAATAAAAGCAGCATATTTTCCAGAGAAGAAATGACCAGTATTGTAAAAATAGCAAACGGCAAAGGAACGGACCTTGAAATCCGGAGCCGGCTTTATAACTGGTTCGACCGGGAACGGAAAGATATTTTAGCCGCGATCCCAATAACCGATAAATTCGATGATCAGCTTAAAATACTGGTAACAGTAATAAAAAAAACTTTTAAACTGCACGCCAGCGACTGACAAACAGTACACGCAAAGTCGCTTACTCTAATGGTTCAATATGAATAGTTGCGGCCATATCAAATTTTTCCTCGATCATATTTTCAACAGCAGTCGCTATTTTATGCCCATATTCTATGCTTTTATTCCCATCGAGCATTATGTGCAAAGTTAATTCTTTTTGCGAAACATAGTTATGTAAATGAACATGATGGATTTTTAAATCTTCTTTATATATTTTTTTTACTTCTTCGTTTATTTTGTTAATTAAATCCTGCTTGGGTTCTTCGCCCAATAATTTCGAAATTGACTCTTTTAGAATTTTAAAAGCTGCATAAAATATCGCAAGCGCGCAAAAAATTCCCAAAACACTGTCCATCCACCACAAATCTGTTACAAATTTCGAAATCACGATACCTGCCAATACAACTATTGAGGACAACGAGTCTGATCTGTGATGCCACCCATCTGCTGTTACAACTGCATTATCAGTTTTTCTGCCTATATAAAATGCAATTTGCGTCAATATTTCTTTTACAACTATTGATGCTGCGGTTACTACGATTGCGAGGGTTCCAAATACAATGCCTTCTCTGTCGTTAAGTCTTTCTATTGACCTCATAAAAAACTCATAAGCAATAATTCCTAAAATAAAGGCAATAAAAATTGCGGAAATATGTTCCCAGCGTCCGTGCCCAAAGGGGTGTTCCTTATCTGCCTTTTTTGTTTGCAGTTTTACGGAAAATGCGACAAATACTGATGTCAACGCGTCGGAGAGCGTATGCCATGCATCTGCGATTAAAGCAATTGACCCTGTAATTAGCCCAACCCAAAATTTTACTCCAAACAGAATGGCATTTACAACAACAGATAAAACACCTGCAAAAACTTGTGCTTTTGCCTTATTCATGCTTTTTATTACCCCCTTCTTCTAACCAGCATTCCATTAGCTATTATAATAGTATATAATAACTACTGGAAGTGGAGCAGATTGTTTTGCACGAAATATTTTCATTCAAAAAGATGAAACACGAAGACAAAAAATGGATAAAAAAACGCCTTGGCGAAAGCAATTATAATGGCTGCGAATATTGCTTCGGCAATCTTTTTATATGGGATAGCACATATAATCAGGAAGTTGCGGACTACAAGGGTTTTCTTATTGCAAAAGCCCTGGTTGAAAACCGTGTTGGTTTTCTTTTTCCTGCCGGCAGCGGAGATTTAAAGCAAGTCATATCTGATTTAGCTGCCTACTGCGCCAACAGCGGGTATCCATTAACATTTGGGAATATCACAAACGACCACAAGGCTGTGTTGGACGATTTGTTTCCTGGCGCTTTTTTTTACACCGAAAACAGGGATGCAAGCGACTATATTTATTTGCGCGAAAACCTCGCGATTCTCGCAGGCAAAAAATATCATGCCAAGCGTAATCACATTGCACGTTTTAAGGATAATCCTGATTGGGTTTACGAACCTATTACCGCTAAAAACCTGGACGAGTGCTATGAAATGAGCATGGAGTGGCATAAAAAATACAGAGAAGTTGAAGATTATGAATCTTATCAAAACGAGCTTAATGCAATACGTTTGGCATTTGAGCATTTCCTTGAGCTTGAATTTGACGGCGGGCTGATTCGGCTTAATGGTTCTATTGCAGCGCTTACGATGGGCGAGCAGCTTAACTCCGACACTTATGTTATTCACATTGAAAAAGCGCTGCCGCATATACAAGGCGCTTATGCTATTATCAACCAGCAATTTGCACAACGCGTTCCGGAGTTTATAAAGTATATTAATCGCGAAGATGACCTAGGAAACGAAGGTCTGCGCCGCTCAAAACTCTCCTATCATCCGGAAATATTACTCACAAAATTTGACGCAACCCTAAAACCGACTATCGCGCCTAAAATGCCTTAAAAACATACCCAAGTATGTTTTGCGGATATTGCGGCAGCGCTATAGTGCTACGGCAAAAACCTGTAGCCAGCGCCCCAGACTGTTTGCAGGTACACGGGATTTGCAGGGTTTTTCTCAATTTTTTCCCGCAGCCGGTTAATATGTACAGCAACGGTTTTTAGGTCGCCGTACATATCTTCGCCCCAAATCCTGTCATAAATTTGCTCTTTGCTAAAAACCATTTCTGGATTGGAAGCAAGAAAACAAAGCAGCTCATATTCCTTGTGCGTAAGCACTATTTCATTTTCACTTACAAAAACCCTGCGGGCGTCATTGTTAATTCTCAGCCAGCCAAAATCAATTTCATCGGTTTTTAATTGATGACCCGAATTTTGGGTAAGCCGTTGAAAGCGGGCAATGTGGGATTTTACCCGCGCAACAAGTTCTGTAGGAGAAAACGGTTTTATTACATAATCATCTGCGCCAAAACCAAGACCGCGCACTTTATCCCTCTCTTCTTTTTGTGCAGTAACCATAAAAATTGGTATATTAATTTTTTCCCGAATCTCCCGGCAAATTGTTATACCGTCTTTTCCGGGAAGCATAAGATCTAGAATAATGAGTGAAAAGCCGCCTGCCAGAGCAAGCTTTTGGCCTTCTAAACCGTTACTGGCAACAACAACTTCAAAGCCATTGATTTCCAGAAAATCTTTTTCAATGGCTGCAATTTCCCTGTCATCTTCTATAATTAAAATCTTCTCTTTTTTCCCGGGCATTAATAAGCTCCTTCCTGCATGCGCGGCAGCTTGATTGCAATGGTAAGCCCTTCGTTGGCAGGCAGTTCCGCGTGTATGCTACCGCCCATACGTTCAATTATTTTTGCATTAATCGCAAGTCCCAAGCCGGAGCCTTTCTTGTTGCGGGAAGGATCTGTGCGAAAGAAAACATCAAACAGTTTTGGCAGCATCTCTGGCTGCACGCCCGGCCCATCATCAGTTAAACGCATCAGGACAAAATCTTTCTCTACAGCAATGCTTATTTCCATTTGCCCCTGCTCTTTTGTTTTGTACTTTACGCTGTTTTCCAGAATATTTATAATCACATTTCGCAGCATGAGTACATCTGCAGAAACATAAACACTCTCATGCTTTTCAGTAAATTTTATGCCAAGCCCGCGGGAAGCATACTCATACAAAGAGTCTTCGATTATATCATAAATAGCAGCGCTAATATCAACGCAGCGTAAGTTAAGGGAAAAATCGTCCATTTCCAGTTTTGAGAAAAGAAACAACTGTTCTATGATATGCTCCAAATCTGCGGTTTTGTTTTTGACTATTGCAAAATATTCTTCCTTCATCTCCGGCGTAGAAGCAACTCCTGTTTCAATTCCTTCGATGTACCCCTTTATTGAAGTTAAGGGCGTACGAAGGTCGTGCGATATGCCTGCAATAAGTTCCCTTCGTGCTGCTTCGTTTTTTTTCTGCTGCGCAGTAGATGCTTCCAGCCTAGCTGCCATTCCGTCAAATGCTTCGCAAACAGGGCGGAATTCATCAATGCCTTTATAGTCAATACGGTACGCAAGATTATTGGCATGAATCTGCCGTACGCCTTCGTTAAGCGGCTCCAGCGGCTTAACAATACGCTGTGTCATGCGGTGAGTAACAATATTGTTAACAATGCTGACAACAATTACAAAAAGAGCTATAAGCAGAATTGTCATTGCCATGTGCATATCGCGGGTATAAGTCTCGTGGATAGCTGCCACAGCTTCCGGGTTAGGTCTCCAAACTCCATACACAAGAAACATTACTATGCGGGCAGAAAGTACAAATGCCCCAAGCGATATAAGAAGCATACGAAAATTCGAAAAAAAGAGACTGCGTTTTATACTCATGCGATTATGATACATAACTTACACTTCTGTGACAATGGTTCCAAAGGGAATACTAAGTTCCCTCTCCAGCTCCAGAATTACTGTAAGCATATTAAGCGGCGCTGTGCAGTCCGCAAATTGTCGCGGGGCAAATTAAGGGTCTGCAAATCCACAACACCTTGTCTGTATGCCTCTGTCCGCATTCTAAGCACTTCTTCTGCCAGCGCAATATTGAGGTTCACGGTTCCCACTGTTTCTTCGGATCGCTCAATATCCCGTAAAAGTTTCTGCACAGTATTGCGATGATTTATCGAAGCTTCTGTCAAAAGAGTGCGCTGCTTTACAATAGCATCATCCAACGAATTAACCTGCTCTCTTGCAGATGACTACGGAAGATAATTATCCGGCCTAACTAAAAGCGCTATTGTAAACTGTCTGTTTGGATCCTTCCATAGGCTCTGCAAGTTCTGCATTTGCTTTTAGCAAAAGAATTTGGTAAACTTAATCAACCTTAAACTTTGAAACTTCCTTTGCCAGAATATTAATCTTCTCCAGGTTTTTGCCGCTTATTTCGTTTACATGGTTAATAGCAACATTCATCTGACTCGCACCGGCTGCCATTTCATTCATACCTCCGGTGATCTCCTGAGTTACCTGCTCAAGGTTTTTGCTCTCCTGAATTACTTCCCTTGCCCCTTGAAGCATTTCATTCGAGCCGCTGCTTACCTGCCGGGTAATTTCGTTAAGCATGGAGACAGATTCAAGAAGCTGCTTACTTCCTTCTCCCTGTTCTTCCATAGCATTGCGGATATTATCTTCCTGTTCCGCCACGATTTTGACGCTTGAATCAATTGCCTCGAATCTGGTTAGCACATTCTCTGTAGAATTTGTGATTTTGTCGATAGATGTTTTCATCTTTTTCAAAACTATACTGATGGTTTTGGATTGCTCGCCCGCACTCTCTGCCAGCTTGCGAATCTCTTCGGCAACAACAGCAAAGCCTCTGCCTGCCTCGCCTGCGTGAGCCGCTTCTATGGCTGCGTTCATCGAAAGCAAGTTGGTTTGGCTGGCAATATTTTTCATTACTGCGTTGATTTCCAAAAGACCTTCGGATTCTTTGGCAATCTCCTTGATGTCTATTGCCACCTCAGAAAGACCTGTGCGCCCCATCTCCGATGCTTTAAGTAGATCCTGCACATTGTCGGCATTTTTGATCAATGTCTGGGTAACGGACTGGATATTAGCCAACATCTCTTCTATGGCTGACGAGGACTGGGATACGCTGAGAGTCTGGCTTTCAACATGTTCGTTCAGCTTATTAATGTTACCCGACACCTGCTCCATGGTTGCATTGGTCTCGGTAACACTGGCGCTCTGATTGATGATTTTGCCCGTAATGCTCTGAATATTGGCAGTAATTTCGTTGTTGGCTGCGGCAGTTTCTGTCATATTGCTGGCAAGATCATCACCAATTTGAGAGAGCGCGCCGGCTTCCTTTTTGATGATAACAATCAAATTTTTTATTTTTTCCAGAGTCATATTAAAATAATGAGCCATATCGCCGATTTCATCATTGCTGGGAGACTTAAGCTGCCTGGTTAGATCTCCTTCGCCCTCAGATATTTCTTTGAGCATGTCTACTGCGGACTTAATGGGCTTAACCAGCATGAACTTTGCGCTGAGGCTGTTTAATAGTATGGCCAGAAGTAAAATTATGCCGGCAATAATGGCAATCTGACCAATTACATGAGCCGAATTTTTTCTGATAATATCCTGAAGGGTTTCCATCTCTATACCAATAAATGAAATCCCTATAACATCTCTGGTGCCGGGTTCGAAAATCGGCTGGTAAGCAGCTTCATAATACCTGCCCAAAATGGAAGCAGGTCCCAGAAAACTCCTGCCTGCCCGTATCGCCGCATAGGCTTCACCATCCCTTGCCAAAAGGGTATTAACCACTCGGTTTCCCTGTTCGTCAATTATACAGGTGCTGATCCTCCTAAAATCATCACCATCCCGGACAAAAATTGTTGATACTACGCCAAGGTTTGATGCTATACGGTCTGTAACTTCATATCTATAGTGAATTGATTCACCTCGTTCATCCACCAGGTGACCATCTACCAAACGCAAATTGCCGTAATAATGAGCGACCATATATTCAAAAGACGAAATATCACCCCTTAGCTTGCTTTCCGCTATGACAAGCGCAGTTCTCAGACTGAATGTTTGCACAGTGAAGACAGCGAAAACCGCAAGCACCAAAACAGCCAGGAGTACGAAAAAAGAAGATATTCCCGCCATTTTAATAAGTAAACTTAATCGCAAATTGTTTGCATTGGACCTGACAGCCATATTTATTCTCCTTAAAAATCACAATACTCTGCCCGCAAGCAGATGCTTAATCGAAAAACTAAAACAAAGGGTATTATACGCATAATACCCTTTGTTTACTCACTCGCTCTGTCACACCCGCAAGGGGTACTTTGTGTGCAAGCAAAGCTTGCCCGCGACTTTCGCTCCATTCGGAAATAATAGCCAGAGAAAGCGATTGGCTTTCTTTAATCACTTAATTTTGGTAGTTCTCAGCAAGTATCATTATTTAATAATATATTATCAGTATATTCCGTTAATTGTCAAGAAAAAAATCCTTTCGCTTTAATCTCATCTGCGATATATTGGAAAATTCAAATTAATTTTCAGTAATTATCCCCTTCTTTTTGCCGAAAAACAACGAGTACAACACAGGTATAAAAATAAGCAGATAACCAAGTCTGCCGAACGCCATAAGGGCAATAGGCGCCGTAATGCCGAGGAGCTGCCCGGAGCAAATGCCATCGCAGAGAACCTAAGCATGGCTGTAAGAGCAGTCATCATTATCTGGCGAAAGCGAACAACGCCGGCCTCAAGACAGGCATCCCTTGTGTTCCATCCTTTGCGAACAAGCTGATTAGTATAATCCACAAGAAGGACGCCGCTGTTCGTTACCAACCCGATAAGCATTACAATACCTATAACGATAAACGCAGTTATTGGCTGCTTCATGTGAGTGGTGTAACAACAGTTTGGGCATCATTCAGTTGATACACATTAAGAATTATTTAAGAGCCGGCAATTCTTGCTGCTCTTAAACTAATCATTTATCCCCAGCAAAAACAGGCGCACTTGGGATAAAAAGTAGTTGCGTACCCATATATGATAGACCATCCACAAAATTATTCGGCGTAAGCATACCTGAAAAATTGATAATAAATAATAATTGACATAACAATTGTAATGTTTAACAATTGTATAAAGGAAATCTGATGAAAAAAATCCTTGTTTTTTGTTTGATAATACTATTTTTTAGCTGCACAAATATAAGGCAGCAAAGTGATTTATCTGAG
>JGI20163J26743_11538344_pt1 | contig 19773 bp, 17 predicted proteins | sample TergutCu122P1_FD_26743 | JGI IMG/M metagenome (IMG submission 26743) | reverse complement strand
AGATTAATGATTTTTTCAGCTAAATAATCTGCATCTTTTTCTGTGTCATCCCTCCCGACTCCTAAGTATATCAGGGCTCCGGCATCAATCTTTCCGGTTATACGATCATCTACTGTAACCGAAGCATTTGCAACTCTTTGCACTACTGCTCTCATTAGCTCAAACCCCCTTAAATTCAATGAACAATTAACAGTTTGCAGTTGACAATTAAAAATCAATTGACTACTAGTTATTTTTTAAGTATTTTATTTATGGGTTTACCTTTAGCTAGTTCGTCGATTAATTTATCTAAGTATCAAATGTTACCCATTGTTTCAACTATCATTAAAACTATACCATTATTAACTTCATAAAAAAAGAGTAATATCTTACTACTAATGACTAATAGTAAGATATTACTTTTTTATTTGCTTTAGAAGGAAAAACAACCACTATGAACAATGATACTTGCACTTATAACCCCTTCTATAGTATTAAAATATTAAAGTATTGCAAATTCTGCTCGCTTATTCCAAAAGTGATTTAGTAATATGCAAAGTACAGTTGCCACCAGTGATAACCAAATTTTTCTAACCATTTTAAGATGCCATTATCACAATGATAGCAAGTAATGCAACAAAAGCGATTAGTATTCCTAATGCAATCATTTCTTTTGAGGTCATTTCACTTGGCGTGTTACTCATGACATATCACCACCTTCCCGTTCTGGAATCAAGAGGGAAAATTCCTATTTTTTAGAAAATTATGTGGCAACAACTATACTGTGCATTATGTATAATTTTTAAGACTTTCAAAGATCATTAGAATGTTTATGTTTTTTTTGCATTTAAAAAACAAATCGTTACTATTTAATATTATTATAGCACAAGGCTTTTTGAAAATAAATACTTTTATAAAAAATTTTCTTTTTCTTAACGACAGTTTTGAAACAACAACGGCACGACTGATTTTTTTCAGCCGTGCCGTTGCTCTATTCATCCCTTCTATCCTTGAAACTTAGTTAAAACTAAGTAAAATCAATTGAACTTCATAATGGCAACAAGGAAAATATATTGACAATTGTTCTTAAGACGGTGTCATTCTCTTTACCTCAACAACATCTCTAATCTTTTTCAGTTTTTCAAGAACTACCTTTAAATGATCCAGGTTACGAATCTCCATCTTAATATCAACCATAACGATCTTATTCTTGGTAGTCCTGGCATTTATAGCATTTACATTGATTTTTGTGTCTTGAATTGTATTCATAACATCAATGGCAAATCCTGATCTATCCATACCCGTTACTTCTATTTCAACTTGATAAACTGCATCAGTTTTTTCATCCCATACAACATCTATTAACTGTTCCGTACCTGCCAGACTGTTAGTTACATTTATACAGTCTGCCCTATGAATAGATACTCCCCTACCTTTTGTGATATAACCTATAATATTATCCCCCGGTAAAGGGTTACAGCACTTTGAAAGACGAATCAGTAAATTATCAACACCCTTTACCCTTACACCACTTGAAGGTTTCCCATATCCTGAAAAAGGCTTGAGGGGTTTTTCCGGGGTTACTTGGGCTTCTTCTTTAATATCTTTTTTAGCTTTTATTTTAAAATTGTCACTTATCCAATGAATAACCTGTATTGGACTTAGAGCTCCTTCTGCAATAGCAACATAAAGATCTTCAATATTCGTAATGCTGTATCTCTTAGCCGCCTCCAATAAATTGTTGGTTTTAAGAGCATCTCCTATTGGAAGACCTTGTTTTTTGCATTCCCGCTCTAATATCTCTCTTCCCTTTACAACATTTTCTTCTCTTTGCTCTTTTCTAAACCACTGTCTGATACGGTTTTTAGCCTGAGAAGTCTGTACCAAGTTTAACCAATCTCTACTGGGACCGGTATTTTTACTTGTAAGTACTTCTACTATATCTCCTGTTTTGAGCCTATAGTCCAGTGGTACAATCTTGCCACTTATCTTTGCACCTGTACATTTATGACCAACATCCGAGTGAATTCTATACGCAAAATCAATCGGTACTGAACCTTCCGGCAGCTCCATAACATCACCTGCAGGAGTAAAAACATAAACTCGATCTGAAAAGAAGTCCACCTTAAGGGATTCCATAAACTCGCTAGCATCCTTTTGGTCTCGCTGCCAATCTAATAATTGACGAAGCCAAATAAGTTTTTCATTAAACTTTTGATCCCCTACATTACCTTCTTTGCTCTCTTTCCCTTCTTTATACTCCCAGTGAGCAGCTATACCAAACTCTGCTATCCTATGCATCTCCCATGTACGAATTTGGATTTCAAAAGGTTCTCCATTAGGTCCTAAAACGGTAGTATGAAGTGATTGATACATATTTGGCTTTGGCATTGCTATATAGTCCTTAAACCTCATTGGAATTGGCTTCCACAAAGTATGAATAATTCCAAGAGCTCCATAACAATCTTTAACAGATTCAACCACAAGGCGAACAGCGATTAAGTCATATATTTCATTAACGTGAATTTTCTTTTTCTTCATTTTGTTGTAAATGCTGTAAAAATGCTTGGGACGACCTTGAATATCAGACTTAATTCCTACTTCGTCTAACTTGGCTGTTAAAACAGTAATAACCTCATTAATATATTGTTCTCTTTCCTGACGTTTCATTGATATGGATTGAACCAATTGGTAATACTCTTGTGGATGCATATAACGTAGCGCCAAGTCCTCCAACTCCCATTTGACTTTAAAAATACCAAGTCTATGTGCAAGAGGGGCAAATATTTCCAAGGTTTCTTCTGCAATTTCCCTTTGTTTTTCAGGAGATTGATGCTTCAGGGTACGCATATTGTGAAGTCTGTCTGCCAATTTAATGATAATAACTCGTATATCCTTTGCCATAGCAAGGAACATCTTTCTAAGGTTCTCTACTTGTTGCTCTTCTTTGGATTTAAACTCAATTCTACTAAGTTTTGTAACTCCATCAACTAATTGAGCAACATCATTACTGAAGACCTTTTCTATTTCTTCCAGAGATATAGTTGTATCTTCAACTACATCATGAAGAAGCCCGGCAACTATTGTTATTTCATCCACTTGTAAGTCAGCCAAAATTTTGGATGTTTCTAGTGGGTGGACGATATACTCTTGCCCTGACCTTCTTTGTTGCCCTTTATGAGCTTCTTTGGCAAATTTATAGGCATCTTCTATAAAAGCAACATCTGCATCGGGATTATATTCTTTTACTTGTTGTATTAAATCTGTTATAGGCAACGGATAACCCCCTTTGTGGCAATTGACAGTTGTAAAAGCTTTTTAGTAATTAATACTTATATCTTACTTCTTAAATTCCATTAAATGAAGTTTTTTAAAAACTCTTTAAAAGCTTGTTGTTGGTGTAAGTTCTCATTGTATCTCCAGGATCTGTTTAAGTCAACCTGTGGATCATCAGAACCACCGGTTAAGCCCAGATCATTAAATATATTCATGATCGTTTTAAATGCTTTTTCGTTAACATTTGTGCCATTTTTATTTAAGAAGGTTTGTAATTTGTCAAATTTAATATCTATTAACTCTTTTTTGGATTGTCTCGCTGTTGAGTAGATAAGCTTTAATGCATCCTTTGTTGGATATGTACCTTCAATAAGAGATTGAATTCTGGCAATATCCTGGCCGGCGTATAAAAGCTTGGCTTCTTTATTTAACATTAGATAATTCCAACAGGATTTATCTAATGGCAAGTCTATAAGTATATCTACTGCATCTCTTGTAATGTATCCTCTTGGTAGTGAGCAGGTCGTAATAAGCACATCAGTTACTCCTGAATTAAATCTCTCCAGCATTTCCTTTTGTTTATGATAACTTAATTCATGATCCCAAAAAGAAATATTATACACATCCATGGTATTTTGAAGTTGTTTTAAAACTCTTCTTAGTTCAGGTTTGTCTTTTACCCATATAACAGAATCCTCAGAGTCAACAATAGCTACTATTTGGCCTTGTGGTACCGAATCATATTCTATCTCATCGTTTAGTTGGCTATTTATAATATAATTCTTTTTCATCTCTATGTCATCTAAATTGTAAAAGTTTGTTTCTTGCTCTCTTGAAGAAATAACTCTTATTATTGTGTAATTATTGTTTATAATACTTCCTTTATAATGCCCCAACCAGGCTGCTGATGCAAATACAATGTTGCTTAGATCATTGCTTTTGTTTATAATACTATCTATTTTCTGATCTGTATCGCTTCCGGATAAAAAATAAACATCCATGTTTAATTTTTTTATATAAGACTTCCAATAATTAAATAAGGTATGACTTAAAGCAACTGTATTTCCTATAATATAGACAGTTCCTTTTTCCATAGAAAATTGTTGCATAAGAAGTTTCATTTCCGAGTTTATTTCGAGCACACTTCCATAAAAATCATCTTTTTCTATAATAAAAGGTTCGCTTTTTACCTCAGCTAGATTTTCAGAAATAATTTGTATTCCGTTATTAAAATCAGCCTTTTTAATATCTTTCAATTTTAGTTGTAAAGTTTCCTTTTCGTTCCAATAATTAGTTTCTACCTCAAATGCCAAATCAACCTTTTGGCCTGCTGCTGCAATTTCATCATATGCTCCCAATTTAAATCCAATAGCGTCAATTACTGTTGCCTCGGATTCTACCAGCATTTTTAAGTGATCCTCCGACTTGCCAACCTTTTTGGAGTTAATTACACCTATATCCCTGGACATTAACAAGGGATTAGGGTTTCCTTCTCCAAAAGGTGCCAGAATCTCAAGCTCTTTTACAAATTCCATATGAAGCTCTGAAAAAACAACCTCTATATCTCCAAAAACCTTTGGAATAAATACACTCTCATCAAGACTATCCGCCCAGTCATTAATTTTATTACTAAACTCCTCTATTTTGTCCACTGCAATAGTAACCCCTGCTGCCAGATCATGACCACCAAACGCCTCAAGAAGACCAGAACAATGATGTAACCCTTCATGAATATTACATTGGCTAATACTTCTGCCGGAGCCCCTTCCTATTTTCCCTTCAATAGCAATTAAAATAACAGGCTTGTAAATTTTATTAGAAATCCGTGATGCCACAATACCCACTATTCCCGGATGCCAAAGTTCTGATGCTAAAACCACCACTCTTTGTTTTGATAAATCCAATCCATCTAACATTTCTTCGGCTTGTTTAGCAATAGCAGCATCAATTACTTGACGTTGTTGGTTTGTCCGGTTTAGTATCTTTGCTAACTCCCCTGCCCTTTGGATAGAATCTGTTAATAACAACTCAAGTGCAGGTGTAGCATCCCCTACTCTTCCTACTGCATTTATTCTAGGAGCCAGACCAAAGGCAAGTTCTTGAATACTAATATCTTCCCCTTTAATACCGGCAATATCTATTAAGGCTTTTAGGCCCTTTCTTTCAGTAGTAGTTAACAACTTCAAACCTTCTTTGATAAAGATTCTATTATCACCAGAAAGAGGAACTATATCAGCTACAGTACCTAAAACCACTAAATCTAAAATACCAAAAACCTGATCCTTCATTTGTAATCTTTGAGAAAAAGCCTGAATAACTTTAAAAGCTATCCCTACTCCTGCCAGATCATAGGCTTCTTTAGGAGATGCTAATTTGGGGTTTATAACTGCCCAAGCTTCAGGGAGATCATCTCCGGGAAGATGATGGTCTGTTATAATTACATCTATGCCCCTTTCCTTAAGAACTTTAACTTCTTGTATTGAAGTAATACCGCAATCCACTGTAATAACCAAAGAGCAGTTTTTAGCCTCAATAGCAGAAAGCATATCCATAGTTAAACCGTAACCATTTTCCACTCTATTGGGAATAAAATATTCCACTTCCAACCCTACATTTTGAATAAACTCCACCATTATAGCTGTTGCAGTTAGACCATCAACATCATAATCACCATATATTAAAATTCTTTCATTATTTTCCTTTGCTAATAAAAACCTTTCCCATGCTGCTTCCATACCATTTATCTGCCAAGGGTCACTTAAGTGATTTAAATCGGGAAAAAGAAAGTTTTTGCCTTCATCTTTACTGGTAATACCTCGATTTATTAATAGTTGGGAAATTAATGGTGAAACTCCCAACTCTTTGCTTAGCTCACATTGCAACTTAGGATTGGAAGGTTTTATATACCATATTTTGTTTGCTGTTTCCACTTATGCCACCATCCATTATATTTCTCGTTTAAAAACTCTCTAAAACATTCTCAAACAAACTAAAAAAGCACTTAAAAAGTGCTTTTTAGTTTTATTTTTATATTTATATTTCTCCTAATGAAACTCTAAATCCTTTTAGAATACATAAGATATTTTCATATTAAATTTTTGACAGTACTACGTAAAGCATGAAAAAGCAGCTGCCTATTTTGACAGCTGCTTCTTTATCAACGACCGCTTACCATAAATTCTTTCTAAGGCTACTGACAACTGACTACAGACCGACCTTACGCCGTATCTGAAGTAGCCTTGTGGCCTTTTCTTTTATCCTCTGGGAAGAAACGCCTTTTTATTGCTATCCATGCGGGACTCACTAAACAAGTAGAAGAGTACGCACCACTCATAAAACCAATGATCATTGCAAAAGCAAAGTATCTTGTAGCTTCACTACCAAATATCATTAAAGCAAGTAGAACAACAATTGAAGTACCTGACGTATAAATTGTTCTTGTTAAAGTTTGCAGAACACTCTTATTGGCAATCTGTTCCAAGGTTCCCTTTTCTTTAAAGCCAATATTTTCCCGGATCCTATCAAATATAACTATAGTATCATTTATGGTATAACCCACAACAGTAAGTATGGCTGCTGCAAAGGCTATATTAATTTCTATCTGTAATATGGAGAATATACTCAGGGTAATTAACACGTTGTGAATAATACCCACTAGAGTTGCTAAGCCAAAACTTAAGTCAAATCTAAATGCCAGATAGACAGTTATCAGTACCATAGCAATTGTAAGTGCTATTAATGCACTTCTTTGCAACTCTACACTCACCACAGAACCTACTGTGTCTCTATCTTCTAATACCATAGTCCCTAAACTGCTCCTTAGGGATTCTATAACTCGTATAATTTCCTCTTCAGGTAAAGCAGGGATTCTAATTAGGAATTGGTTGTCTCCCGTTGCTTGTATAGTACTGCTTCCTGCAATATTGTGTTCAGCCAGTACCCCTCTGACATCTGCAGAAGAAACTTCTTGTTGAGTAAAGTGAACTATCATTTTTGTACCGCCGGCAAAGTCTATACCCAGATTAAAACCCTGAATGGCCATTGAGATTAATCCCGGGATGATTATGATAAGTGAGATGATAATCCAAATCTTTTTCTTACCTATAAAATCAAAATTATTTAGCATCATTTAGTTTCCCTCCTTAACACCATAATAACCGGTATTTTGGAACATTTTTATCCTAACTATAGTACGTAAAAGGATTCTGGTGAAAATTAAAGAGGTAAACAAACTTACTACAATCCCCAAACTCAGGGTCACAGCAAAGCCTCTAATCAGACCTGTACCAAACATAAACAAAACAAGTGAAGCAACTAAAGATGTAATATTAGCATCTAATATAGTTAAAGTAGCTCTTTTAAATCCGGCATCAACTGCTGCTCTGAGGCTTTTGCCAGTACGCAACTCTTCTTTAATCCGTTCATAAATAATAATATTTGCATCTATCGCCAAACCTACCGATAGCAATAGACCTGCTATTCCGGGCAGAGTTAAAACTGCGTTAATACCTGAAAGTAAAGCAAGTAATATTACCCCATAAAGAACCAGAGATATATTGGCTACAATACCATTTAGCTTGTAGACTATCATCATAAATAGGAAGATAAATGTGATTCCTATAATAAGAGCCATTTGGCTTCTTTCTATTGCTTCAACTCCCAATTGGGGACCTATTAATCTTAATTGTTTTATTTCAACATCCACAGGTAATGCACCGGCTCTTAAAAGAGCTGCCAGATTTGCTGCTTGCTCAAATTCAATAAAATTACCACTAATTCTGGCTTGTCCCCCGGTAATTGATTGAAGAACATGAGCTCTTTGTATTTGATCACCATCTAGATATATATAAATATATCTTCTGGGATCATGATGGGGATAAGTAGTAGCCATGTGTGTAGTAACATCGCCAAAAATCCTTGCTCCCACAGCGTTAAAGTTAAGATTTACTACGTTTTCAGTTGCAGGAGGATGTCCATCTATTGAAGCACTGGCTGTTTGTAGATGGTAACCAGTTAAAAACACTTCACCATTTGGTAATCGAAACTCTAAAGATGCTGTCCTGCCAATAATATCTCTTGCTGTCTCAGGATCATCAATACCGGGAATCTCCACAACAATCCTTCTACCCATTGGGCCGCCTGCTCTTTGAATATAAGGTTCACTAACTCCCAGTTCGTCAACCCTATGTCTCATCACCGCTACTAATTGTTCCATAATTTCATTTGTTATCTCAACTTCTTCCGTTTCTTCAGCTTCAAGAAGAATATGAATTCCCCCACGTAAGTCTAGTCCAAGGTTAAGGCCCTGCAGTAGAGGTGGATAAGAATAAATACTTATACCGGCTACTAATAATATTATTATCAGTAATTTAATTGGATTCCAGTTCACTGTACTTCCTCCCTATTAATAATTCAACTGTTATATTATAAACCCCATATGAAAGCTTTGTCAATCAAATGTAAATTTTTGTAGTTATTCCTTATAGTAACTTTGAATCATTAATTACCAATCCAAAATTGCATTTTAAGAAATCTGCCGCTCTTCTGCACATTATCATTCTTGCAAGGAAAATTTCAAAATATTCTACAACTGTAGTAATTGACAGATCAATATCCACGATCATAGTTATGGTCTTTTCTTCACTACTAATTACCAAGTCTGAGTGTTCTGCTCCGTAATTAACCCTATCGTGAATATCAAATGTTGATATATCCTTATTGCATACTCTTGATCTATGAACGTCTGACTTATCTGCTAATATTAAAGTTGCCGCTATATGGTTTACAGGATGACCGGATTGTTCCTCATGATTACCAATCGCAGCTATAATCAATGCTATTTCTTCCGTATCCATGCCCATTTTATCTAAAATTCGCTGAGATAGTACAGCCCCGGATTGTCCATGATCATGGCGACTTACTACATTACCAATATCATGAAGGTAACCCGCCATAGCAGCAAGTTCCTGATCACGCTTTGAATAGTTTAATTGTTTCATGACTTCTTCAGCACGGTTTGCTACAAGATTAACATGCCTAGATCCATGATCTGTATAACCCATAGCCTTAAGATGCAGGTTTGCCATTTTTATATAAGTACTTACTTCTTTGTTTTCTTTCAGTTCTTTTAATGTTATCAAAATAAAATATCCTCCCTGTTTATAGCTATTATGAAAAGTAAAAAACGTTTTGCAATCTCTAAGGTCATTTCCTATAATACATTATACCAATTTCTTTTGGTAAAAGGTATATTTCTTTTCTTTTTTGAAATTTTTGTAATCTAAAAAACAGTGGATCCAATGCCACTGTTTTTTGCAATTCTATTCTTCTTTTCCTTTAATATAACCTACCGCTACTTTATCAAAGTCAACCTCAACTTTGTCAGATATTCTTACAGTTATGTAATCTTCCCTCAATTTAGTAATCGTACCATGGACACCGCCTATCGTTACAATAGCATCATCTACCCTTAATGCCTCTATCATCTCTTTTCTCTTTTTTTGTTGCTTTTGTTGGGGACGAATCATAAGGAAATAGATAATTGCAAAAAATATTGCAATATAGATAAATAATATTGCACCATCGCCCATTCTGTCTCACCTGCCTTTCACTACATTATTCAAAAAGGTCCTAACTCAAAACCTCCAGGTATTATTGCTGCTTATCAAAGCAAATAAAGAAATCTTACTTGAGATTATTTCGACATTATTGCAAATTTACCTTTAAAGAAGGGCAATTATTCCTTAATATTTTTTACAAAACCTCACAATCATTATACTACCTATATTCAAAAACATTATATGTTTTTAATTACCTGCTGTTCGTTTTCAATTGTTAATTGCTCTTCTCATATGATTGGTAAAAATCTTTAATGAAATTTTCAAATCTTTCTTCCTTAATAGCCACACGAGCTTCTTTCATAAGGTTTATCAAGAAACTTAAATTATGGATTGTAGTTAACCTGATACCCAAAACCTCATCTACTTTTAGAAGATGCCGTATATATGCCCTACTATAATTAGAACAGGTGTAACAATTACAGTTTGGATCAAGTTTTTCCCAATCCCTAGCATAGGTTGCATTTCTAACGACTACTTTCCCTACGCTTGTCATTACCGTTCCGTTTCTTGCTATCCTGGTAGGCAACACACAATCAAACATATCAACACCACGTCTAACAGCCTCTAATAAGCAATCCGGCGAGCCAACTCCCATTAGATATCTAGGCTTGTTTTTTGGTATTTCATCTACTGTATGGTCAAGTACTTCATACATTATATCTTTAGGTTCTCCCACACTTAACCCACCAATTCCATAACCCGGAAAATCAAGTTCTGTTATCTCCCTTGCACTTTTCTTTCGTAAGTCCGAAAACATTGATCCCTGGATAATACCAAACACCACTTGATATGGGTGCTCATGAAAACCTTTACACCTTTTTGCCCATCTGGTAGTTCTATCAGATGCCTCAAGGGCATGTTCATAACTACATGGATAAGGAGAACAAATATCAAAAGCCATGGCTATATCTGCTCCTAAACTCATTTGAATCTCCATGGCTTTTTCCGGTGTGAAAAAATGTTTTGATCCATCAATATGTGAACGAAAAGTAACTCCATCTTCTTCAATATCTCGTAAATCTGCCAAACTAAAAACTTGAAAACCACCACTATCTGTAAGAATAGGTTTATCCCAAGACATAAACTTATGGAGATCACCTGCTTCTTCTATAAGTTTATGTCCCGGTCTTAGGTACAAATGATATGTATTACTTAAAATTATTTCTGCTTGGATTTCTTTTAGCTCACTAGGGCTTACAGTTTTTACAGTAGCTTGAGTACCTACAGGCATAAAAACCGGCGTTTCTACCACTCCGTGAGCAGTTGTAAGTTTACCCAGTCTAGCTTTTGTTTCTTGTGATTCATATAATAATTCAAAAGAGGCCATCATCTATTTACACCTCGACATATTTTGCTTAAATAATCAACATTGCATCTCCAAAGCTGTAGAAGCGATATTTCTCCTCAACAGCAACCCTGTATGCTTCCTTAACAAAATCTGTTCCTGCAAAGGCAGAAATCAACATAATCAGTGAGCTTTTAGGAAGATGAAAATTAGTAATAACAGCATCAACTACTTTGAACTTATATCCGGGGTAGATGAAAATATCCGTCCATCCGGATGATTCTTGTACCAGCCCATTTACGTCTCCAACTGTTTCTAAAGTACGTATACAAGTTGTACCAACAGCAATCACTCGTTTCCCCATTTCTTTTGTTTGGTTAATCAGTTGGGCTGTTTCTTTACTGATGGAATAGTACTCTGAATGCATTGTATGATCTTCAACATTTTCACTTTTTACAGGTCTAAAGGTTCCCAAACCAATATGCAGTGTCAGAAAGGCAGTATTTATACCTTTATTTTTAAGCTTTTCGAATAATTCTTCAGTAAAGTGCAATCCCGCTGTTGGTGCTGCTGCTGACCCTTGTTCCTTGGCATAAACAGTTTGATAGCGATCCTTATCTTTAAGCTCTTTTTGTATATAAGGAGGCAATGGCATTTCACCAAGTCTATCTAATACTTCTTCAAATATCCCTTGATAAGTAAAATGCACAATTCTTCCGCCACTATCTGTATGGTCAATTATTTCTCCTTGAAGTTCACCATCTCCAAAAAAAACCTTTGCACCTGATTGAAGTTTTTTTCCGGGTCTCACCATACATTCCCAGTAATCACCTTTAGTTCTTTTTAGCAAAACTAACTCTATATTTGCACCTGTATCTTTAACACCCATAAGTCTTGCCGGCATTACTTTTGTTTGATTAAGAATCAAAAGGTCACCTTCTTGCAAGACCTCTGTTAGCTGGTAAAATCTTTTATGATCAATACGCTGTTCTTCTATATTAAGAACTAATAACCTTGACATATCTCTTGGCGTAATGGGCTCCTGAGCTATTAATTCTTCAGGAAGATGAAAATCAAATTCTGATACCTTCATATTATCTTCCCCTTGTATGATAATTAATTATTTGTAATCTGCCGTCATTACTGCCCATATTATAATAATGTTCAATAATTTGTCTGTAATTATACCCACTTGCTGCCATGCCCCTGGCTCCCCACTGACTCATCCCTACACCATGTCCATGTCCATATCCTACAAAGGTTATTGTAGAAAATGTTTTAGGCATATGTTTTGCAGCTGCTAAACCTCTGGCAATATAGTTAGGATTAATTCCATTTGTATCAGCTATATTTCCGTCTCGCCCTATAGCTCTAAGTCCGTCAGATAAGCTAATCTGTACAACTGTGCCGTTCTCATTCTTAACATATATATTAGAATCTGTCCTAACCTCAAACCTTGTACTTCTTAAACCAAAAACACTCCTAATACGATCTCTATTAACCGTAGCTGTTCCTTCAGTACCGTGTATTACCATCTCCGTCACCCTACCACATAAGGTTGTTGCCCCTTCTCTTCCTTGATCTACTTGTCTGGTGAAGATGTTTAACAACCTGCCAATATTAACATCAGCTGAATTTTGGAAAAATCTATCCACCATCTCTTGAGCCTCTGCTCTGGTTAAGGTTAACTCCCATCTATAAGTATTAGCAGGCCAACCTCCGGCAGACTGACTTGGGTAATTATAAGCAAATGCGTCATGCGGTGAAGGAGTAGCTCTTAAAAATGGTAACGGATTGGACCACACATTTTCTGAGCTGGCAGTATGACCACCGGAGCTTGCATGATAATAGGCTCTTATCAAATTACCATCAAAAAGAATCACTTCTCCTGCCGTAGCGTTAACTGCGTTTACTGCTCTATATCCTCCCTGTGCTATTTCAGCAGTATAACCCCTGTATACTTGAGTCAAAATAGTATCTGTAACATCAAAAGCATTGGCGGGATTTCTAGAAGCTAAAGCAAATGACCTTGATGCAACTGCTTGTGCTTTAAGTGCTTCAAGTCCGGCACTTGTTCCCATTTCAGGTCCAACAACCCCATAAAGATATCTTTCAATGTCCAATTCATTTATTACTCGTATACCTGCACTTTCATTTATAAATCTAAAAGTATCACGGTAAAGTGTATTGGAAAAACTAATAAGATTCAAAGCTTGCTGGTCATGAGGCATCATCGCTAAAGGTCCTGTAAGAGCAGTAGCAACAGTCTGGCCATCTACCATTACATCCAAACCGGAATCTCGCCTTACAATACTCCATACCACCCCTTGTGCCGGCTGGCCTACAGTTACACCTGTGCTTTCATCAATTAAGGAGTAAAAACCCCTATCCACTCTAAAGTCAACTATATTGGTACCGGAAGACAAAGATACTCTAATATTAACATTTTCCTGAGCTTCTGATGCACTTGCTTGCATCACTACCATAGTAACCATTATTATACATATAGATATCAAACAAGCAGCAGCTTTTTTAATAATTTTATTTGTCATATCTACAACACCTCTCTATCTTCTGAAAAATAAATTCAAAACAACTGTCAAAACAATACTAAGTATAATACCTGTGGCTAGAGGGAAATAAAAAGTAAAGTTTTCTCTCCTTATATATATGTCTCCGGGCAGGCGACCTATATAAGGTATTTTTCCTGCCAGTAACATAAGTCCCCCTATCAGAAATATTACTATTCCCAATATCATTATAATCTTACCTAAGGAACCGAATTCACCCAAAAGAATAACCTCCTTTAACAGAAGTCAGAGGTCGGATGTCAGAATTGTTGTCCAAAGTTCGTTTTATAATTGCAATTGGCTTGCCAATTGCTTCTAACCCGACTTCTGACCTCGGACTTCCGACTTGCTGCTACTTGTTACCAGTAATGTCATCTAGCGTTATTTGAGTATCTTGCTTCCCTGGAGCTTCTAGGCCAAAGTAGTTATAAGCGGCAATGGTGGCTATTCTTCCTCTGGGTGTTCTTTGTAAAAAACCTAACTGTAGTAGATAAGGTTCATATACATCTTCTACAGTTTCAGTTTCTTCGCTTGTAGACGCTGCTAGTGTATCAAGACCTACAGGTCCTCCTGAAAATTTCTTAATTATAGCCAGCATAAGTTTTCTGTCAGTATGATCAAGACCTAATTTATCAACTTCCAGCTTATCTGTTGACCATGTAGCTACTTCCTGTGTTATAATACCTTGCCCTTCTACTTGAGCAAAATCTCTGACTCTTTTTAAAAGTCTATTGGCTATACGTGGTGTCCCTCTGGATCTTCTGGCTATTTCCTCAGCACCTTCCTGAGTTATTGCTATTCCAAGTATACCTGCAGCACGGGTTATGATACTGCACAGTTCTTTAGGGGTATAAAACTCAAGTCTGCTAATTACTCCAAATCTATCCCTTAAAGGCGAAGTAAGCAAGCCTGCCCTTGTTGTAGCTCCCACCAAAGTAAACCTGGGAAGTTCTAACCTTATAGATCTGGCACTGGGACCTTTGCCAATAATTATATCTAAACCAAAATCCTCCATAGCAGGATACAAGACTTCCTCAACTGTTCTGTTAAGTCTATGAATCTCATCAATAAATAATACATCCCTAGGCTCTAAGTTGGTTAATATTGCAGCTAAGTCTCCGGGCCTTTCTATTGCAGGTCCTGAAGTTATCCTGATTTGGACACCCATTTCAGCAGCAATAATACTAGCTAATGTTGTTTTTCCTAGTCCGGGAGGTCCATATAATAACACATGATCCAAAGCTTCCTGTCTTATTTGAGCTGCTTTTATGAAAACTTGAAGATTTTCTTTTATTTTTTCCTGTCCGGTATATTCCTTTAAACTAAGAGGCCTGAGACTCTCCATTTCTCTATCTTCTACCATTCTGGATCCTGTGACTAATCTTTCTTCAAATTCCAAACTAATCTCACCTACCTACCAGCCGGGCCTAGTTTTTTGAGAACTTTGCTTAACAATTCTTCTACTGTAGAAGTTTCTTGATTTTCCTTTGCCGTATTATAAACTATATCTTTTATTTCTCGCGGATTATATCCTAAGGATACCAATGCACTTATAGTTTCTTCAATTGTCGAATTTTTTTTAACCGGAACTATATTATCCATCGGTTGTCCTTGTATATTAATAGCTAAATTTTTTGTCTTATCCTTCAAATCTAAAACTATTCTCTGAGCAGTTTTTTTACCTATTCCTGATACCCTTATAAACACATCCGGTATTTCGCTATCAATTCCGGCTACGATTTCATCACAGTTACACTGTGATAAAATTGCAAGGGCTGCCTTAGGGCCAACTCCATTTACCCCAAGTAACATTTTAAAAAGCTCCAGCTCCATATTATCCAAAAATCCATATAACTGCATTATATCTTCTCTCATATGAAGATATGTAAAAATCTTAACCGTACTGTTTATCTGAAGCTTATATAGAGCAGAAGCCGGCATATACGCCATATAACCAACACCCTGTACATCAACTACAATGCTGTCTAAATTAATAAGCTCAATAGTTCCCTTTAAGTGACCTATCATATCTTTTCACCTACAACAACAGAATTTAGCTTATAGGAGTTTGCATGACAAATAGCAACAGCTAAAGCGTCTGCTGCATCATCAGGTTTAGGGATGGTGCTACTACCTAATATAGTTGCCACCATTCTTTGAATCTGCTTTTTATCAGCTCTCCCATAACCAACTACAGCTTGTTTCACCTGTAATGGTGTATACTCTGCTAAGTGAAGATTCATCTGTATGCCTGTCAACAGAATTACACCCCTGGCCTGCCCCACTGACAGAGCTGTTCTCACGTTCTTGCTAAAATATAGTTGCTCAACTGCCATATGCTTTGGCTTGTAGTAATTAATAAGTTTAGTTAAACCGTCATTAATTAACTTTAATCGAAGGGGCATCTCCAATGATGATTCAGTGAGAATTGTTCCATAATCTACGTTAAAATATCTGTTACCCTTTACTTCAATAATCCCATATCCTGTTGTAGCTGTTCCAGGATCAACACCTAATATTAACATAGCTGTTACCTCCAAAGAACATACTTTCGACACCGTATCTTGATTATCCTTTTTTAAAATATAGGTAATTGATGAAGGCCAAAAAGCATATTATTAATTTTTATAAATTGTTCATAATTTCATCCGGAATATCATAATTTGCATGTACTGCTTGAACATCATCGTGATCTTCTAATAAGTCCATAAGTTTCATAATTTGAGCAGCAGTTTCCATATTATTTATTGTAATAGTATTTTGAGGGAGCATTGTTACTTCGGCAACATTAAAGATGATTTTTTCTGCTGCTAATTTTTCCTTGATAGCAGAAAAATTCTCCACAGCAGTAATAACTTCTACAACATTATCTTGTATTGTAAAATCATCAGCTCCTACTTCAATTAACAGCATCATTAACTCTTCTTCATCTTTTGAGCCCATATCAAAGGATATTAACCCTTTACTTTCAAAAATCCAGGCAACACATCCTGTTTCTCCTAAATTACCACCATTTTTCGAAAAAATATGTCTGATTTCTCCTGCTGTTCGATTTCTATTGTCTGTTAAAATCCTCATAAGAACAGCTATTCCTTCAGGACCATAACCTTCATAACGTGTTTCTTCGTAGTTAACTCCTTCAGCGTTTCCTGAACCTTTTTGTATGGCTCTTTGAATATTGTCGTTAGGCATATTTGCTTCTCTAGCCTTTTGAATTATTAGTTTTAAGGTTGAGTTAGCTTCCGGATCAGCACCTCCATGTTTAACAGCAACCATTAATTCTCGAGCTATCTTTGTAAATATTTTTCCCCTTTGTGCATCTACCCTTGCTTTGCGATGCTTTATATTTGCCCATTTAGAATGTCCAGCCATAATTTACCCCCATCATACATTTTATATCTCAACATTATTTATTATACTCTTGCTATATAAAAAATAAATCAGCAACCGAAACTGCATAAAAACCTTATATCTAAAGATATTTTTTCTTTATAACCCTTGTAATGATAACTTTACTTTCCCTGCAACTACTATAGCCGCAGATAATAAAATACCACATAAAATTGCAGCAGAATAATCATAAAAGGAAAATACAAACAAGGCTACCGCTATTAATGATGCTATGGTAAGGTTTCTTAATAGTCGGCGACGATATACGACTTTTTCCAGAGCATCTAGTATCTTGTTTTTATTCTCCACAGGTGCAAGGGCTATTAACACAGCTATTCCCACTGCCAACAAAACAAAAAACACCACAGATATATTCCATAATTCTTGGAAACTAATGGCTAATAGGCACGGAATGAGAATAAATATACTAACAAAAAAACATACTAACGGATTATCCGCATGATAACCTCCTGCGTATATCCTGAGCATAAAATAAGCTAAATAAAATACTATAGTTTGTAGAAATATGCCCAATAACAATCCGAAACAAGCTATAATAATAAAGTTTGTTAAAGTAGAAAGGAAATTATTTAAACCAAATTCATAAACCTCTCGATCTTTTTCGGATATGCCACCACCTTGCACTATCCAATCAGTAATGCGTTTTGCTGCTGCTTGTATAAAAAACATTTTATAATCTCTCCTAGGTTCACTCAACTAACCCCTTAATTTTAATATAAAATTTTTATACTCGCAAACAAAAAAGCATCTTTGGTTAAGATGCTTCTATCTACATTTGTATAAATATTAGAATTTACGTAACTTACGAACAGCATCGGGCTCTTTCTCTTGATGCATAAAAAATGGACATGCAAAACTTGCAACTGCTCCTGCGTTTAACAGGCTTACACTACTAATCATATCCATAACAAAAGCCTTAACCATTATAATTACCTCCCCATTAGCTTTATGATATTTTTCTATATAAAAAATATCATAAATTTCACACTTTGGAAAGAGTTTTATTGCACGTTTGTAACAAACGACCTTAAATTTGTAACGTTCTACGGTTTTTTTCTGCGCACACCATAAAGAAGTAACATAAATCTAAAAACATTATCGTCATATTCAATATGTATATCTCCCGATTCTTCAGGCAAGGCTTCCTTCACACTAGCCAGACCTAACCCATGATTACCCTTATCAGTTTTGGTGGTTAATAGGTTTCCTTCTTTATCAGTAACAGGCGCAATAGTATATGGATTAGTTATAATAATCATAAGTTCATTTTGGACTGTAATTACAGCTTTTAAATGAATATACCGTTCAGGTTGAGCTACATACATACAAGCTTCCATAGCATTTTCCAAGGCATTCCCTAAAATCATTACAATAGGAATTGCATCTAGTTTCATATTAGGTGAGATTCCCAAAAGTTCAGTCTCAAAATCAATATCCAAAGTTTCTTTAATTCTTTGTTGGTAGTAATTTAACATTGTATCAATAGAAATATTTCCGGTTGTGATAATGTGGTCAAAATCACCTACTTTGTCTGCTATATAACTCTCTGCTTTTTTTATATCACCTTCTTTTAAAAATCCGGCTAACGTCAAAAAATGATACCGCCAATTGTGTTTTACTTCTACAAGGGCTCTTTGAGAACTCATAGCATCCCTGTATTGTATCTCCCATCGCTCTAGCATTTGATCCTTTAGTCTATTTTCTTCAAGGGCCTCAAAATAACCTAATAATGCGTTATATAACCAAATAATAAGAAATATTATAGTCAAGACAATAAACTGTGCTACTATAATTTGAGTTATATTTATTTGTGCCTGAGCTACCGCTATCAACATAAACAATATATTAACTAAAAGAATTCCTGTTAATATCATTAAAACTACAGTAGTATACCTAGCCGGAATTTTAAAATGTTTATACCCGGCTCTTTTATTAATAAACTTACGAAATATCAAAATATTAATAAGCAACAGTGGTAAAAAAATAACATTTGCAAGGGTGCGTCCAACACTCAATATAAATTCTAACGGCATTTCTGTTCCATATTGAATATAATAAATATAACTTAAACTTAAAAAAGCAACTCCTTCTGTTAATATACTCATAATATACATAACCAAAGCAAAAACAAGCCTAATGCTTAAATTTCCTGAAAAAAGAAACGTAAGAACAATAAAGGCTATAACACCAAAAGCCAAATTTAACACTGGATTATCAAATATAAAAAATATTTGATACGAAATGAATGAGTAAGCAATAAAAACAAGCAACACCCAGCCTTTTTTCATACTTGGCTTAAATATACAAGTAAAAGCATAATAAATCATACCCACAAATATTAATCCGTTCATGTAAAACAAGATTTGAGCAAAATTTTCAGGCATATTGATCTCTCCCATGTTTTGAGATTATAGTTGCCACTTTTATTCTTATCTATGTAGTTTATCTCGGACTAATATAAAGCCACTTTGATATCTTTATTTTACCAGACATTGCTATACGAATCAAAAAAACTAGCTAAACTAGTTCACTCAATCTTATAAAGCAGCATCAAATTGTACTCAAAAACATAACAATAAATCCCTCCAGCTTCAAAAGAAACTAAAGGGACTTATCAAAAAAATCAAATCGG
>JGI20163J26743_11538345_pt1 | contig 19775 bp, 17 predicted proteins | sample TergutCu122P1_FD_26743 | JGI IMG/M metagenome (IMG submission 26743) | reverse complement strand
GGTGCTTTGTCACTTGGTGGAATGCTTGTAGTGGGCAGAAGACGCGGTTAGTAACAAAATGCATTGATTAAGTATGTACTTAAAGGTAATAGGAATGCCCAACTATAGGGTGTTCCTATTGTCTTGCATCCATGTGCAAGATAAAGAGAAGGCTAAGGGGAATGGCTTTTTTAACCGATTAAGAGTACAGAAGGGGGAGAAATATGAAGCAAAGAAGTCATAAAGGAACCTTAGAAAGTAAACATCGTTATGTAAGGTCAATTATAGTATTGGGCTTAGATATACTCTCTTTGTTGTTGGCGTTTTTCTTAGCAAACTTTATAAGATTTGGAAGCCCTTTTAACATTGGCGTTGGCACTGCTTATTTTGCCAACTATGTATTGATTATGGTTATGATTTATCTGGTGATTTACATGCTAAACAGTATTCCTAAGGACTTTTTCACTAGAGGTTATTTGATGGAATTTTTCTCTGTATTTAAGAAGATGACCTATTTGCTTTTGGCTATTTTATTCCTTCTTTTCGTTTTTCAAATGACAGATGTTTATTCTCGCTTGGTGATTGCTTATACTTGGGTGCTGGGGATGTTTTTTATCTGGTTATCTCGAGTACTTTATAAGAGGTTTTTAAAAGTTTATTATAGAAGTAGCAAAAATAATCGTTTCCTTATCATTGTTTCGGTGTGGGGAAAAGCCAAGGGGATTATAGAGCAACTGAATTCAGGTGACGGTGTTTGGGGCTATGAGGTAAAAGGGGTAATCCTGGTGGATGACATTCCGGTAGGGAGTGGTAGTATACAAGAGATTAACAAGGTTCCTATTTTATCCAACTCCAATACTTCTTGGGGTGAGTTGGCCAAAATGGCAGTAGACGAAGTGCTCATTGACCTGCCCTACATCTACGATAAATACTTAGATAAGATCATTGAAGATTTTGAGGACATGGGCTTAACGGTGAACTTGAACATTCAGGATTATGGAATGGCGTTACAGAAAAGGCAAGGAGAGTTGCGATTTTTCGGTGGTTTTAGTACCATTTCTTTTGCCAGAACGCCCTATAATTTTCAGATGGCTGTGGTAAAGCGTTTTACGGATATTACGACTGCCCTTGTTGGGTTAGTGGCTACAGGAATCTTGCTGATATTTGTTGCACCAGCTATTAAGATAGAATCTCCAGGACCGATTATTTTCTCTCAGATCAGAGTAGGGAGAAATGGAAGAAAGTTTAAATTATATAAAATGCGTTCCATGGTTGCGGACGCAGAAGAGCGTAAAGCAGAGTTAATGGAAGATAATGAGATGGACGATGCTTTGATGTTCAAAATGGAAAAAGACCCAAGAATAACCAAGGTTGGAGCATTTCTACGCAGAACCAGTATTGATGAGTTTCCTCAGTTTTGGAATGTGTTAAAAGGGGAGATGAGTCTGATTGGCACAAGGCCTCCAACGGTAGATGAATACGAAAAATATGAATTACCCTATAAAAGACGACTGAGCATTCGGCCGGGAATTACAGGTTTGTGGCAAATCAGTGGTCGCAGTGAGATTACAAATTTTGATGAAGTGTTAAAGTTAGACTTAGAATATATCGATAACTGGTCTCCCAGCTTGGATATTGCCATTATATTGAAAACGATTGTTGTTGTGCTGTTTCGTAAAGGGGCGAAGTAGAGATGAAAAAGCAATATAAAATAGCTGTGGCTGGTACAGGGTATGTAGGGCTGTCTATGGCCGTTTTGTTAGCCCAGCACCATCAAGTAACAGCTGTAGATATTATTCCAGAAAAAATAGATTTGATTAATCAGAAGAAATCTCCTGTTTCAGACGATGAGATAGAGGAATACTTGGCGACAAGAGAATTGAACCTACAAGCTACTTTGAATGGAGGAGCAGCATACCAAGGGGCGGATGTTGTGATTATTGCGGCACCAACCAACTACGACACAGAAACTCAGTACTTCGATACGACCGTTATAGAAAGTATCGTCGATCAAGTATTAGAATGTAACAAAGAAGCAATGATAGTGATAAAGTCTACTGTTCCAGTAGGATACACCAAGAAAATAAGAGAGAAAACAGGAAGTAATAACATCGTCTTTTCTCCTGAGTTTTTGCGAGAGAGCAAGGCTTTGTATGATAATCTTTATCCTTCAAGAATTATTATAGGAGTAGATGAGGAAGATACAGAATTAATCAAGAAAGCGGAAATCTTTGCAAAGCTTTTGCAAGAAGGAGCAATTAAAGAAGAGATTGATACACTATTCATGGGGTTCACAGAAGCAGAGGCGGTAAAATTATTCTCTAATACTTACTTAGCCTTGAGAGTGGCTTACTTTAATGAATTGGACACCTATGCAGAGTTAAAAGGATTGGATACAGGACAGATCATTAAGGGAGTAGGATTGGATCCTCGAATTGGAGATTATTATAACAACCCTTCATTTGGATATGGAGGGTATTGCTTACCAAAGGATGCCAAACAACTTCATGCCAATTACGGAGATGTGCCAGAGAATTTAATCGGGGCGATTGTAGAGAGCAATCGCACTCGGAAAGACTTTATCGCCAATCAAGTGTTAAAGAAAGCGGGATATTACGCTTATAAAGATGAAAACCAGTATGACCAGAGCAAAGAAAAAGAAGTCACCATTGGAGTTTATCGTTTGGCCATGAAGATGGGAAGTGATAACTTTCGACAAAGTTCCATTCAAGGAGTGATGAAGAGGATTAAAGCCAAAGGAGCCAAAGTAATTGTGTATGAACCCGCTCTGGAAGATGGTAGCACTTTCTTTGGAAGTGAGGTGGTAAACCACTTAGAAAAGTTCAAAGAGCAGTGTGAAGTGATTGTTGCCAATCGTTACGACAGTAGTTTGGATGACGTGATAGAGAAAGTGTATACTAAGGATATATTTAGGAGAGATTAAAAGGACTATGTGAGTCAAGAGATGAAAAAGAAAAAGAAGAAATTGTGCTTTGCAGCCTCTAGTGGCGGTCACTATGAGCAACTGCTGATGCTTAAGCCGTTGATGAAGAGTTATGATAGTTTTATATTAACTGAAAAAACAGAGTATATAGGTGCGAACTTAAGTACAAGAATATATTATCTACTTCAGGTAAACAGAGAAGAAAAATTCTTTGTAGCAAAGATGTTGATTAACCTAATGAAGTCGTTAATTATATTTTTGAAGGAACGTCCAAATGTAGTTATATGTACAGGGGTTTTATCCATGATACCCATGTGTTTGACATGCAAGCTGTTCAAAGGGAAATTGATTTATATAGAGTCTTTCGCAAAAGTAACCACTCCCACATTGACAGGAAAATTTTTGTATAAGTACGCAGATCAGTTTTACGTGCAATGGCCACAAATGTTAAAAGTATATCCGAATGCGATTTATCTTGGAGGAATATATTAAGTTACCCGACCCCAAAAACTCTTCGACCTTAAACTAATATTTCTAGGAGAAAGATATGATTTTTGTAACGGTTGGTTCTCAAAAATTCCAGTTCAATCGACTTTTAGAGAAAGTGGATCTGCTAATAGATGATGAACTTATTCATGAGAAAATTTTTGCTCAGATAGGAGCAAGTGATTATCAACCTAGAAATTATGATTTTAAAGATTTTTTGAATAGGGATGAATTTAATGAAAGAGTTAATAATTGTGAAATAATGATTACTCATGGAGGGACTGGAACCATAATAAAGGCAGTGAAGAATGGGAAAAAAGTAATTGCTGTTCCCAGACGAAAAGAATTTGGAGAACATGTGGATAATCATCAACTACAATTGATTCGCCAGTTTTATGAGTTAGGTTTAATAGAAATGTGTGAGAATATGGATAGATTAGCGGACTCTATTGTGATTGCAAGGACAAAGGCATATAAAGGATACGAGTCAAATGCGTCAGCAATTGTAAACAGCATAGAGGATTATTTATCTAAATTCTAATCATTAGGAGATAGATTGTGGAAAAGGAAAGAAAGATTAATTTGGCACTCATTACTACTGATATGGTAATTAATGGAGTTAGTACAGTAATCATGAATTATTGTCGCTATATTGACTTGAAGCGGTTTAATATAACTGTTATGGCTGGAGAGCCTGTGGAAAGTATTTATCAAGCAAATCTAACTGATTTGGGGATAGAAGTTTGTGTCTTTCCTAGTCGTCGCAAACATCCATTGCAGTATTTGCGAGAGCTAAAGAAAAAGTTTCGCAAAAGCAAATTTGACATTTTACATATTCATTGTAATAGTGCTACTGTAACTCCAGAAATTTTTTTGGGATATAGAGCTAAAATTCCTATAAGAATTGTTCATAGCCATAATACTACTTGTTCTTATTTGTTGGCTCATCGCCTCTTGTATCCATTCTTTAAACTTATATATACTCATGGGTTTGCTTGTAGCCAAGCGGCAGGGAAATGGCTATTTAGAGAAAAGAGCTTTTATGTGATACCGAACGGATTTTTTACAGAGAGCTTCAAATATGATTCATCCAGTAGGACTGATATAAGGAAAGAGCTTCAAATAGCTGATAGTGAACTATTATTGGGACATGTGGGTAGATTTAATGAACAAAAAAATCATGTGTTACTATTGCATGTTTTTGAAGAGATTTTGAAACAAAATAATTCGGTCAAACTAATATTAATTGGAGATGGACCAAAGCGGGATGAAATATGTCAGTTAATAGAAGAACAAAATTATAGAGATAAAATAATCCTATATGGGGAATCAGCAGAGGTTGAGAAATTGTATGCAGCAATGGATATATTTGTCTTACCCTCAAAACATGAAGGCCTTGGCATAGTACTGTTAGAGGCTCAGATTAGTGGTCTACCATGTGTTTCCGCAGATGTAGTCCCCAAAGAGGTTTGTTTGGGAAAAAATATTAAGTTTCTCTCTCTAGAGGATAGCTTTGAGCAGTGGGGGAAAACAATTCTGGAAATGAAAAATGAAAACAGAGAATTATTTTATTATGATAATATTGAAGAGATAGAAAGATACAATATTAAGTCTAACAGCGTAGTGTTAAGTGAGATATATACGAATTTATTTGATGAATATAAGGGGACTTGAGAAATGAAAATAGGGGGTTTGACATGGTGGCGCAATAACTATGGCTCAATATTACAAGCTTATGCCCTTCAACAAAAAATCCTGAGCTTGGGAATAGACCATGAAATTATTTGTCAATATGGAAAAAGGATAGCTTCATTTGATAATTTCAGAGATAAGGTGAAGAGAATAGGGTTAATAAAAACTATAAAACGAATTTTCTGGAAGTTTTGTTTTGGAAAGTTAAGGAAACGAAGTATTAAATTACAGCAGTTTGTAGATCAAAACTTAAGGATATCTCAGGAAAAATATACTGAAGATACAATTATTAATGCAAATGATGTTTATGATGGTTTTATTTCTGGGAGTGATCAAGTGTGGAATGTTGCACTGAACCCTGAAACAAGCATATATTGGCTTGGGTTTGTAAAGGAATCAAAACTAAAAGTAAGCTATGCGCCAAGTGTTGGTGTGGGAAAATTATCAGAAAAACAGTCTGTAAAAATAAGGGAAAATCTTAAAGACTATAAGGCGATTTCTTGCCGCGAAGAAGAAGGAACAAAGTTAATCAATAAAGCAATGGGGGAAACTAGGTGTAAAACAACTTTAGATCCTACCCTGCTTGTTGGGAGAGAGTTTTGGGATAATATTTGTCCACCACGGAAATTTAGTGAGCCTTATGTATTTGTGTATCTGTTACGAGGAACAAAAAAAGAGCGCCAACTGGTAGAAAGTTTTGCTTTGAAAATGAACTTGACAATTGTAACGATGCCTTTTTTGGATACAGAGAAAATAGAGTTGTATGATTTTAAATTTGGAGATACTAAATTTTGGGATGCTTCACCCCTTGACTTTGTAAGTGCTGTACGTTATGCAGATTATGTCTTCACGGACTCTTTTCATGGCATGATATTTTCCTGTCTTTACCATGTTAATTTTTATACCTTTTCCAAGATAGGGAAAGCTCAATTGAACCGAGTGACTGGGCTACAAAGTCTATTCCATATTCCAAGTCGAATGATTGAGGGAAGCATGAAGGTTGAAAAGTTAGAAGAGATGGAAGAAATAAACTGGAACATTGTTGATGAGATATTGGGTGAGAAAAGAAAAGAGTCTGAAGAATTTTTGTTACAAGCACTAAAGGAATTGTGAAAATGAAAATATTAATATTGAATACATTCTATTATCCCAACATGCAAGGAGGGGCTGAGCAAAGCGTAAAATTATTGGCTGAGGGACTTGTAAAAGCAGGCCATGATGTTGCAGTTTATTGCATTGACTCTAAAGAAAGAAGAAAAGAAATAGTAGAAATCAACGGAGTCACGGTCTATCGTTGTACAGCGAATAAGTTCAATCTTTATAGATTCAGCTACGATAAAGAAAGTATTGGTAAAATTGAAAAAGTAAGACAGAAATTATTATGCTATCGTAACGTAAAGTGCAATAAAGATTTTGAGGAAATTTGCGAAGCATTCAAACCGGATGTAATTCACTCGAATTCAGTATATGGAATTTCTTACATTGTATGGAAAGCAGCATATAAAAAAGGTATTCCATTGACTCATACAATTCGGGATATTGGGATTGTCTCTCCAGTACAATTTTCTCGCAAAGCAAATCCTGTTCTTAAGAGTATCCATAAGGTTTATATGAGGCATTATTCTAAATATGTCTTGGGAGTGACGGCACCATCAGATTATACTCTTTCAACCAGTTTAAAGACAGGATGCTTTAGAAATGCAAGGATAAAAAAGAAGATTTATAATAGTGTTGAAATAGATTATGAGGAGTTCCATCATATTATGGAGGAGAAAAAAAAGAGAAGCTCTTCTCATGTCAAATTCATGTATGCAGGACGTTTGATATACTTTAAAGGAATAAAATGTATGTTGGATGCTTTTGAAAAAATGAGAGATAAGGATTGCGAACTGCATATTTGTGGAGACGGTGAGATGCTTCCAGAGGTGATGGAACAAAGTGAAAAGAACGACAAAATAGTATATTGTGGAAAGCTGGACAATCAAGAATTGAAAAAAAAATATATAGAATGTGACGTTCTAATTGTACCTTCAGCGTGGCCTGAGCCATTTGGGCGAGTGGTGATTGAGGGGAATAAATACAGCTTACCAGTAATCGCAGGTGATTGCGGAGGGATTCCAGAGATATATAATGTTTTAAATGGCGGGGAACTTTTTACTCCAAATGATGTATTACAGCTAAGTGAAAAGATGACATGCTTTTTGGAGCGAGATAAAATTGTATCTTATTTTAATCATATTGAAAAAAATATTGGAACTTTTGATATAACGGAACAAATAAAAGCATATGAATTCATATACAAAGATTTGATAAGAAGAGTTTTATAATGCTGGAAACGATTAAACTTAGGAGGTTGTATGGAGAGCTCTGTTGGCAATCAAGACAATGTTCATATTGTAAGAGTCAAATCAAGACTTACAGTAAATTCTACTCAGTTATTTTTAGTAGCATTGATTTTGATTCTTTTTTCATTTATGGTAGACTCTTTTTCTTGGTCTCACAATATGATAAGTTTTATGAGAATGCTTCGTGATATTTGCAGAGCTCTTTCCATAGGTTTCCTTTTGCTTAATATAGCCCTGAAAATAAAGCACCGCTCATCACATTATTTAATGGCAGCTACAATAATACTTTTGTTGTTTCTATCCTATTTGAACACAGGTGCTACTTTGTTGTTATTTACAGCTATTTTTACATTAACAGCTATAGACGTTCCATATAAAAAGATAGTAAAAACGTTTTTTGTAATGAATATAGTTTGGCTAATGGCATTGATTGCGCTCCATAGCCTAAGTTTGACCAATGATGTAATTAGACAATTTCCTTATGGAATAGGGCGCTCTCTAGGGATGGTACATCCAAACAGACTAGGTTCATTTTTGTTTGCATTCTTAGTTTCATTGTGGCTGGTGAGCAAAGGTAGAAGAAGGGTTGTGATATCCTTGTTAGCACCATTATTAGCACTTGTCACATGGAATATTACTGTTAGTCGTACAGCACTGTTAATGATGATTGTATTTTCGATTGCTACATTTTTGTTGTACCTTTTGGAAAAAATTAGAAGTGAGCGATTATTAAAAGGCATTCGATTTGCCATTATATTTCTCTTTATAACAACGGTTACCTTAACGATTATTCCAAATGATTTGGTTCATCGTTTGGATATTATAGATGTAACCTTTTTTAGTAGATTCTCTCATCCAGCACTTATTTTTCAAGAGTTTGGGGTGGGGTTATTTGGTGGTGACATACCACTCATGGGGACAGTGGAAGCCTTTGAATTGCGACAAAGAGGTTATCAGGTAAGAATATTGATTGTAGACAATGCTTTTCTACGTTTGCTGGTAGTGGATGGTATTGTTGCACTTTTGATTGCATTAGTGGCAATTTTCAAAATTACTAAAAGATTTATCCTAGCGAGACGTTATGATTTGCTTATCATATTTGCACTGCTTGCAACATATGGCATGATGGGCTTGGGGTTTTTAGCAATTCATTTCAATATTCTATGGCTTGTTTTGTATTGCAGTCTAGGCACAGAGGTACAGGCGCACCAAGTAGTACCTGAGGGAAAGGAGCGGAAATATGAAAGTAGGGTTATGCACCCCTTATAAAATAGATAATTATGGTACAAAGTTACAGGCTTATGCGGTACAAGAAAAAATTCGGGGCATGGGATATGATGCAGAAATCGTAAATTTTGAGCGAAAAAGTGATTTGCGCCCAATAAAACTATTTCTTAGATATTGTAATATTACCTTTTTAAGAACAAAATTTAAAAAAAGGAAGAACCAGAAAATTGCTATTGGACAAGGGATAGACAAAACCAAGCTTAGGATACGGCAAGACGCTATTAATTCTTTTGATAGAACCCATTATACCACAACACCACCTATTAAAGGGTATAAGAACCTATGTAAAATCTCAAAGAAATACGTAGCAATAGTTTGTGGAAGTGATCAGATATGGTTACCTTCTAGTATTAATAATCCAACAGTAACCTTAGAGTTTGCTCCTATAGATTGTCGAAAGATAGCTTTTTCTCCTAGTTTTGGGATTAGTAATTTGCCAAAGACAAAAAGAGCACAGTACAAGAGGTTTTTGGAAAGAATGGACTTTCTATCTGTTAGAGAAGTACAAGGTGCAAGCATTATCGAGGAGCTAATAGGCGAAAAACCAACAGTTACTCTAGATCCAACCCTTACTGTGAACCTTAATGTTTGGGAGGAATTAGCTAAAGAGGGGCGAGAATTAGTAAAAGGTGATTATATCTTTTGTTATTTTCTTGGGGAAAATATTAGGCATCGGCAGGTCGTGCATGATTTAGCTGAAAAGGAGGGGTTGCAGATAGTTTCCTTGCCTCATTTCAAGAAGTATGTTGAGGCAGATGTAGAATATAGTGATATTCAATTGTATGAAGTAACTCCTAGTGACTTCATTAGATTAATAAAAGAGGCAAAAATTATCTGTACGGATTCGTTTCATGGGACAATATTTTCTGTTTTATATCACAAGGCATTTTACACCTTTGAACGTTTTAAAGCAGATGATATGAATTCGGCCAACTCCAGAATACATTCTTTAATGGATAAATTAGATCTCATGGATTATGTTCTTACAGAAGATAATAATTATGCTATAACTGTCAAAAAACCAGATTATCAAGCTGTTGATTCAAAGTTAAGTGAATTAAAAAGAGGCACCGAACGATACTTAAAAGAAGCATTTGCAGGAATTCCGATTATAAAAGAGAGCGCTCCTACATTTGAACTTCCCCAAAACAATAGATGTTGTGGATGTTCAGCATGTGCTACTGTGTGCCCCAACAGATGCATTGAGCTTTTGAAAGAGGAGGAAACAGGCTTTAGTTACCCTCAGCTAGAAAATCAGGAAAAATGCATTAATTGCAATTTATGCAATTCGGTCTGCCCTGTGAAGAAACAAATGAATACAATTCGTTCTATCAAAGAAGCATATTATGTAATTAACAATCAGGTTGAAATAAGAAAAGCGAGTGCCTCGGGGGGAGTATTTTATCCTGTTGCCAAACGAATAATAGAAGAGGGAGGATCTGTTAGTGGTGCAAGATATGATGAGCATTTTAATGTGCAACATGTTCTTGTGAATACAGTGGAAGAGTTGTGGCCATTAGTTGGATCGAAGTATTCTGAAAGTGCGTTAGGAACAGTTTTTTTTCAAATAAAAGAACAACTTGATACAGGAACGAGAGTTTTGTTTTCAGGAACTCCTTGTCAAGTTCATGGTCTGAAAGGCTATTTACAAAAAGAGTATTCTAATCTGCTGACGCTGGACTTACTTTGTTATGGAATACAATCTCCTAAAGCGTGGAACAGTTATAAAGAGCATATTACCAAAAAAAAATCAGAAATATCTACAATTAATATGAGGGATAAGACGGATTCTTGGCAGAAGTATTCCATGAAAATTGAATTTTCAAACGGTGAAATTTATTTGAAGAGTAAATTAAAGGATCCCTACCTTAGGAGTTATAGTAAAGGCCTTTATATTCGTCCTGCCTGCTATAGTTGCACACTGAAAAATGAGCCTAGGAAAAGTGATTTGACGATTGGAGATTTTTGGGATATTGACAAACTTATGCCAGAGAAAAATGATGGGAATGGGGCGAGTATTGTACTGATAAACACTCAACAAGGAAGAGAATTAATAGAGGAGTTAACTAGCCGAGAAATACTCACGATTTGTAAGATACCAATCGAAGACTTGCAAGAAGTGCACCCACTATTTGGGGTAAATGCAAAGAAACACAAAAAAAGCAGAAAATTTTTTAGTTTATTACTGCATGGAGATGACTTCGGAAAGATAGTCAGAAGTTGTGAATATTCGAAAGCTTATATTGTTGCACGGAAAATGTACAGAAAAATCAAAAATAAGTAAGAAGGTTACCGACAAATATGGGGATGTTCAAGAAAATACATAAAAAATATATTGATACCTCAATGGCTGCAAAAGCATCCATGTGGTTTGTGATTTGCGGATTCCTTCAAAGGGGCATCTCGGTGATTACAACTCCTATATTCACACGACTTCTTACTCCAGAAGAATTTGGAGTGTATAGTATTTTCAATACTTGGATGGCGATTATTACGATTCTGGTGACTTTGAAATTAGGGTTTGGCGTGTACATACAAGGGTTGGTGAAATTTGCAGAGGACAAAGAAAGGTTCTCTTCATCAATTTTAGGATTAGCTACCGTTTGGTGGGCTTGTTTTTTTGCCATCTATTTGTTCTTTAAGGATTTTTGGAACCGTCTTCTAGGTTTAACGACTTTTTTTATGGTTTGCATGTTTATCATGATTATTGTGACAGTGGCCTTCACTTTATGGGCAGGGGGGCAGCGCAATGATTTTAAATATATTAATCTGGTCAAGGTAACAATTCTTGTTTCAGTTTTAAATCCTTTATTTGGAATAATTGCTGTGTTGCTAACGGAAACCTTAAAGGTGGAAGCACGAGTTGGAGCACTAACAGGAATCGCCTTGTTGGCATATTCGGGTTTTTATTTTCACATTATTAGAAAAGGAAAAAAGTTTATTAATGTGAAATATTGGAAATATGCATTGATGTTTAACATACCATTGGTTCCTCATTTTTTATCTCAAGTTATATTGAACCATTCAGATCGAATTATGATACAACAATTAGTTGGCTTCAGAGAAGCAGGAATCTATACTTTGGCTTATAGCATTGCTATGATATTAACCATACTCAATACATCCATTCAAAATTCATTTAGACCTTGGGTGTTTCAAAATCTTAAGATGGGGAAGAGTGAAAAAATTCGTTCCGTGGGATTAAGTGTCATCGTTATTGTTGGGATATGTAATTTGCTATTAATTTCTTTTGGGCCTGAAGTGGTTGCAATATTTGCCCCTCCTGCGTTTAGAGAAGCAACCAATCTATTAGCTCCAATTACAATGGGGGTATACTTTGCTTTTCTTTACAATCTATTTGCAGATGTTCAAATGTATTATGAAAAAACTAAATCAATCATGGTGGTTTCGATTATATGCGCTAGTATTAGTATAGCCTTGAACTTATACTTTATTCCAATATTTGGCTATATGGCAGCAGCTTATACAACACTTTTTTCATATATGCTCATGACAGTTTTACATTATTTTGCAATGGAAAGGGTTATCAAGAGAAATCATCAAACGATAAAAATATATAAATTAAAAACAGTAGTGATTGTGTCTTTGGTATTTTTAATTGCAGGTGCGTTACTGGGTAGTCTTTTTGAACATTTTGCAATTCGCCTAGCGATTGTAACCATTGGGTTTATTTTTATTTACTGTAACAGGGGGAGATTTAGAGGAATAATGGGGCTAATGAAGATGGAAAGTGCAAGTGAAAACGTAGAAAAAGTAGATGTTTAATGAGGTTCAAAGTATAGTGGGGAAAATTGTGTTATATCATAAAAAAGAGGAATGCTCTGGTTGTGGTGCTTGCTTCAATGTTTGTCCGAAACAGGCTATTGAGATGAAAAGTGATGAATACGGTATCGTATATCCGATAATTAATAACGATTTATGTACTTGTTGTGGTTTTTGTAAAGATGCATGCAATTTCCAAAGTGAGAATGTAGGAAACAAAGTACTTGAAGTATTTGCAGCAGTCTCTAAAGATGTAAACTTAATCAAAAAGTCTGCTAGTGGAGGAGTATTTGCCACTATCGCCCAGGAAGTTTTAAGTGAAGGGGGAATGGTTTATGGTTGTTCACTTGAATCTGTAAAAGAAAAGCAAAGGGCAGTGCATATTCGTATTGAATGTCAAGAGGAGCTTTGGAAGCTACAAGGTTCAAAGTACATGCAAAGTGATACTAATGATGTTTTTAAACAAGTAGAGCAAGACTTGAAAGATGAAAGGACAGTGCTCTTTAGTGGAACGCCTTGCCAAGTGGCGGGACTTTATGGAAGTCTTGGAAATAAACCATACCATCAACTTCTAACCGCTGATCTCATCTGTCATGGAGTGCCAAGTAATCAATGGTTTCAATCTTATCTTGAAGTGCTAGAGAAGAGATTAAAAGGAGAAATTACAAATTTTATTTTTAGAGACAAGTCAAAGGGGTGGGGGAAAAATGCCCGTTTAGAATATAGGGACAGTAAGAAGCATGTGAAAAAGAAAAACATTCCTGCAATGTTATCTTCTTACTATCATTTGTTCCTAAAATCAGAAATATGCAGGGACAGTTGTTATCGTTGCAAATATGCATCTGAAACTCGCTCAGGGGATTTGAGTCTTGGAGATTACTGGGGAATTCAAAAAGAACATCCAGAGTATCTAGTAAGCCAAGGGGGAGAGATGGATGATAAGACTGGCATTTCTTGCTTGTTGGTGAACACTCAGCAAGGGTATAATATCTTGCAAAAGTATGGCACAAAATTAGTAAGGTTGCCGTCAACTTTTGAAAACGTTGCAAAATATAATACACAGCTGGTAAAGGCATGTATTAAAACAGAAGAAAGAGAAAAAATTATGGAACTGTATCGTGTGCAAGGGTATCAGGCTGTAGAAAGATATTTTAGTAAGAGATTAGGGAAGAAAAGGTATATTTATTTGTTGAAAAGCATGATTCCAATTCAGTTAAAGATGTTGATGAAGCGATACAGTAGTAAATACAATTTGCCAGTGTAGCAACGCCATTTTCTTGAAAAGCCATTTCATGTTGCAAGCTTCGTATCTGTTTTAACTTGCAAGTTTGCTTAGTAAATGGAATATGATAGGGTGTGGATAAAACTCTAATCATCGCCTTTATTTCCACTTACAAATATGCTATGATAAGGGATATAATTAAATGTTAACATCCCTTGGGAATCACTTTAGAAGAAATGATTGTTTGAAAGGATACAAGCATGAAAAAACCACTAGCTATTGGCATTGATGATTTTCGGCGAGTGCGTGAAGAAGATTATTATTATATTGATAAATCTTTGATGATAAAGGATTTTATTGAGTACAAGAAATATGTTACTTTGATTACTCGACCTCGTCGGTTTGGTAAGTCTTTGAATATGAGTATGCTGCGGGAGTTTTTAGATATAACCAAAGATAGCAAAGAAATATTTCAGGATTTAAGTATTATGGGTACAGAGTATGTGAATCGCATGAATAGCATGCCTGTAATATATCTGACCTTCAAGAATTGTTCTGGGAATACTCATGAAGAATTAAAACAAAGCCTTGCAAAGGCAATGCGAGAAGAATACGTAAGATATGATGAGATTTTCGGCTCTAATGTTGATAAAGAGAGCAATAATTATCATTGGTTTTACAAAACTTTTGAGCAATTGAAATCGGAGGGGGTTGGAGAAACTTCTTTAAAAGGTAGTTTGAGCGAATTGATGAGGGCGGTTAGCCTTCACTATAATCAAAGAATAATAGTGCTCATTGATGAATATGATCATCCATTAATCAAAGCTCATGATAAGGGCTTTCGTGATGAGTTCTCCACAGTTTATGGAAGCTTTTTAGGAGAGGCCTTAAAAGGGAATCAATATCTAGAACAAGCACTGGTCACAGGAATTCAGCGCGTGGTAAAGGAAAGTATTTTTTCTGAATTGAATAATTTCGTTGTTTACACTGTTTTAAGCAAGCAGTACTCACTGTATTTTGGTTTGACAGAAGAAGAAACAAGCCAAGCCTTAAGGGATTTTGGTGAAGAGCTACAAGAGGATATTCGCTTGTACTATGATGGGTATATATTTGCAGGATTAAATATGTATAACCCCTGGTCTATCTTGAATTATATAGATTCCAGAGAGTTAAAACCTTATTGGATTAATACATCCACAAATGTTCTGATAAGAGAATCTATTGGGAATGCCAAGCCTGATTTTATGGTTGCCTTTGAAAAGTTGATTTTGGATGGTGAGGTAGGTGTGTCTGTTAACCTAGAAACTTCATTTATCGAATTGGCTACATCTAATTCTCTGTGGGGTTTATTGGTGAATTCGGGGTATTTGACAGCAGTTCGCTCCCAAGGTGAAGAGGTGATGTTGCGGATTCCAAACGTGGAGGTGAAGCGTGAATTCCGTTCTATTGTAGCGACATATACCCATTTGACAGGAGATACCTTGAATCAATTGTTTAACGCACTGATCACCAATAAAATGGAGAACTTTCTAAACATTTATCAGAGATTAATCGATGAATATGTAAGTATGTACGATGTGAAAGAAAATAGTTACCATATGTTACTTCTTGGAATGGCAATTTCAGTTTCGGGGATGTATAAAATCACCAGCAATATGGAAGCGGGGGGCGGAAGACCAGATATTGTGCTAGAGTCTTTACAACCACAAACACGACCTCATGTGATATTTGAGTTAAAGCAAGGAGAAAATATCGAGAAATTAAAGACAGAGGCCTTAGAACAAATATTAGAAAAAAAATATTATACAAAACTCAGAGGAAACATATTGTGTGTCGGAATTGCTCACAACAAGAAGCGGTGTGAGTTAATATATAAGGAAATTGAAAACTACTAAAAGGGGAGAGAATTACTGGAGTCCATCAGAATCTATTTCAGTGTGTTAAAAAGGTTAAGATGGCCATTTTGTATTTGGCACGGCCATCTTAAGATTATGCATTACAAGAACACACCCTTTTGATTTGTATGCAAGAGAAGTTCTGTGTCGATACAAGAGAAATTCTATTTACAAAATCACCGCAATATGGTAAAATTAACCGAAAGGCGGTGATTTTATGTATTTGCAATCCAACATAGATAAGCTAAAGGCGCGTAAGAAGGAGCTTGGTTTAACGAATCAACAGTTGTCTAAGGAGTCAGGGGTACCTGTAGGGACAGTGAACAAGATATTCAGTGGGGCCACAAGATATCCTAGACAGGAGACTATGGATGCCATAGTCAAGGCCATGAAGTTAGACTATTATAAGATTGAAGATTACGGAGCAGGGGTTCATATTATTCGTGAGGCTTCTAACTATCGGGTAGCAAGAGAGGAAACTAGGGCTACGCTTAAGGATTATTATGAGTTGCCTCCAGACACAAGGGCGGAGTTAATTGATGGGGAGATTATCTATATGTCTGCTCCTTCTGCCAATCATCAATTGCTTATTGGTGAGTTGGGTGCTATTATTCGTAATTATTTGGGGGATAGCAATTCAAGGTGTCGGTTTTTTCCTGCTCCTTTTGATGTACAACTTGATATGGACGAGTTTACCATGCTACAGCCGGACTTAATGATTATTTGTGATGCTAACAAGTATGAGAATGGTGCCCATTGCTATGGTGCTCCTGATTTTGTTATTGAGATAACATCCAAGTCTGACCCTAGGCATGATTACTTTTTGAAGTTACAGAAGTATCAGAATGCGGGGGTGAAAGAATACTGGATTGTGGATCCTATTAGAAGGCGAGTTTCTGTATTTGTTTTTGACATTGATACATTACCAACAATCTATACTTTTGAAGATAAGATCCAGTCAAGTACCTTTGCTGGACTAGAAGTAGATTTTGATAGAATTGAGAAGATGTTGGTGAGGAATCCGTAGAGTGGTTGATGCTGAAAACATTTTTGTGAGAGCTCAAGGTTCTTTTAAGTTGATTTTATCATTTAGAAATGCTAAGATAAATTGGGTAAATCATTATTGGATGATGATCTTACTTGTATAACTCAAAGGGGAATGTCCCCCGCTTCTACAAGCGGTGGGTAAGAAACTACACTCAGGAGCGGGTGACAATCCCCTTCTGAGTTATAGCCGCCGGCGGATGGCAGAGATTCGGATATGAAGGTGTCAGCTAAAGCTGACCCGAATCTCGCCCAAGTACGCCAAGGCGCACTTGAATAAAACAGTGATAGTGAATGAGATAGTAACAATGTGTAGAGCAATGTTGAAAAGGGGAGAATATGAAACATCATGGATTTGTAAGAGTGGCAGCCGCCACACCTAAAATTAGATTGGCAGACGTCCATCACAATGCAGGGAATATTGCAGAGTTGATTGATGGTGCCCTGAAGTTCAATGCCAAAGTTTTGGTATTACCAGAATTATGTCTCACAGGGTCTACTTGTGGGGATTTGTTCACCCATGATACCTTGCTACACGAGGCGGAGAAGGCATTAGATATTCTTGCAGAATACACCAAAGGGAAAGACGTTTTGGTGTTTTTAGGGTTGCCACTGGCCGTAGAGGGGAAGATTTACAATGTAGTGGCTACCTTAAGTCGTGGCAGGGTGTTAGGTTTTACCACTAAGACGATTCTGCCAGACTCTCATAAGTTAAATGAAAAGCGCTATTTTACCCCAGGTCCAGAGGCTGCAACTGTGATTAAATATAAAGGGAAAGAGATTCCTTTCGGACCAGGTTTGTTGTTCCAAGGCAGCGCCATGAAGGAATTGGTTATTGCAGCAGAGATTAGCGATGACATATACGCGGCAACCCCTATGAGTACCAAGGCAGCAATGGAAGGGGCAACGTTGATTGTAAATAGCTCTGCCGACGATGAAAGTATTGGGCGAGAGAGTCGTCGGCGGGAGGCGATTCGGACTCAGTCTTCTCGTATGCTACTGGGTTATATTAATTCCAACGCTGGTGAGGGAGAATCCACCACTGACATGGTATTTGGTGGTGGAAGCTTCATTGTAGAAGAAGGAGAGGTTTTAAAAGAAGGGAAGAAGTATCAAAGTGGGATCATTTATTCCGAGATTGACATTTGGAAATTGGTCAGTGAAAGAAGAAGTAACAGCCTCTATCAAGTGGCTAAGGAGAAGACATTGCCAGTAATTCCTTTTAAGGTAGAGCTTGAAGGGGTGAGGTTAAGCAGGAAGTTTTGGCGAAGTCCTTTCGTGCCTCAAGACAAAGACCTTAGGAATGCGCGGTGTGAAGAGGTATTGATGATTCAAACCATGGGCTTGAAGCAAAGATTGGAAAAAACCGGTGCCAAGACAGCAGTCATCGGTATCTCGGGGGGCTTGGATTCAACCTTGGCTCTTCTGGTAGTGGCTCGTGCGTTTGCGCTGCTGGGTAAAGAGAAAAAAGACATTATTGCGGTAACCATGCCAGGTTTTGGTACCACAGAACGCACCCACAAAAATGCTGTGATGTTGGCGAAAAAATTGGGCACTACCTTAAAAGAAATACCCATTAACAATGCCTTGCATATGCATTTTGCTGATATAGGTCATGATGCCAACAGTCACGATGAGGTTTTTGAGCGAGCTCAATCCAGAGAGAGAAACCAGATATTACTGGACATTGCAGCAGGGAATAGAGGCTTAGTGGTAGGAACAGTGGATATGTCAGAGCTAGCCCTTGGATGGCTGACTTTTGGGGCTGACAGTGTGGCCATGTATGCAGTGAACATGTCTGTTCCCAAGACTTTGATTCGTTTCTTGGTGCAGTTTTTTGCAGAGTACATCTCAGATCAAGAGCTGAAACTGGTACTACAAGATATCCTAATGACTCCCATTAGTTCGGAATTATTGCCACCAGAGGAGGGGAATACTTCCGTAAGAACAGAGCGAATTATTGGACCATTTGAACTGAATGATTTCTTCTTGTACTACATGTTGCGCTACCGGTATTCTCCGGAGAAAATCTATAACATTGCTGTAAATGCTTTTGGTGGCAAGTATACTGCTGAGGTGATTGGGGATTGGATGAAAGTATTTTACAACAGATTCTTTACTCATCAATATAAACGTACCGTAATGCCTGAAGGGCCTAAAGTGGGCAAAATATCTCTATCTCCACGTGGAGATTTGCGGATGCCAGCAGATGCCAGTGCCGGAGTTTGGTTGGACAGTTTGGATGATTTTACTGAAACTACCAATGAGGAGGAATGGTTCAGTGATTTCGAGAATGTTTCACTAAGCTAGAGATTCTTATATCCCTGCTACGCCGTATCAGAGGGAGCGCCCCAAGGACACAACCCCTTCAAATGCGGTGTGAACTATTACATATCCCTATCCCTGCTTGGGAGATACTCATATCAAAAAAAGTCCTTGATTTCGTCAGGGTCTTGTGGTATCATGAATTGGTTACGAAAAAAGATGGTCCTCTGTTACCCTTAGGCTTATTCTTCTATTTCCTATTCCTAATAGAGAAGCTTATCATTGCGGTATTAAGAACGTCAGATTTAAATCAGGAGGAACAAAGTAAGATGAACGAGATTATTAGGAAATTAGAAGCTGAACAGGTGAAAGAGAATCCGCCTCAGTTTAGCATTGGTGATACTGTAAGGGTGCACAATCGCATCAAAGAGGGAGCCAGAGAGAGAATTCAGGTTTTTGAGGGAATTGTTTTGAAAAAGCAAAACGGCGGGGCTCGTACTACCTTTACCGTGAGAAAGAACTCAGGTGGTATTGGTGTTGAGAAGACTTGGCCATTGCATTCTCCAAATATTGAAAAGGTAGAGATTGTCCGTTATGGCAAAGTAAGAAGAGCGAAACTATTCTACCTGAGAGGTCGTATAGGTAAGAGAGCGAAAGTTAAAGAATTAGTAAAATAGTAAAGCCTAAGAGGACAATTACATCTAGTGTGTGTTGTCCTCTTTAAGTCTTTCCCTTAGCGAGGTTTTTTCGAGCTTAGGGAAAACTTAGTTCACCGACCTTGGCGAGGTATTATCGAGCCTAGCGAGGTGAACATCAATCACTCTTAGCGAGGT
>JGI20163J26743_11538346_pt1 | contig 19813 bp, 20 predicted proteins | sample TergutCu122P1_FD_26743 | JGI IMG/M metagenome (IMG submission 26743) | reverse complement strand
TTCTAAACAACGGTAATGTTCCTGTTTCTGTAAAAGAAATAGGAGCATTACTGGGAGTTAGTCGGCGTACAGTTTTTCGAGAGCTAGAATATACTGATGCCGTTTTGAAAAAACACAACCTTGCCATTAATACGGTATTGGGAAGAGGAATTGCTTTAACAGGCAGTGAGGAAAGCAAAAATCAGCTAAAGGATTATCTTTCGGGATCTTCTTTGGAGCCTGCCAACAGAAAGCAAAGACAAGAGCGGCTAACCTTACATCTATTACTATCTGAAAGTCCAGAAAAACTCTATTATTACGCAAGTTTATTAACTGTTAGTGAATCTACCATTAGTAACGACTTGGACATAATTGAGGATTGGCTGAAAAGTTACCAGGTAGTTTTAACTAGAAAATCAGGCCAAGTAATTAAAGTTGTTGGCGAAGAATTTGCCATTAGACGAGCTTGTGTTAGTATTCTTAAAACTATGGAAGACCTACTCTTAGCTCCGCTACATAAAAGTATTATTCTTAAGCTTCCTGATTTTCTGGCAGGTTTAGAAGGGATGTGCAGCTGGATGACTCCAGAATCTGTTACCGAGATTAAGTGTTATGTAGTTATTTTATTACAAAGATTTGTAAATGGACGGGAAATAGGGCCTATTAAAGAATCCATGGACTTTTTGGTAAAAGCACTTGAGATTTCTAAGGAAATAGAGGAAACATTTGACATAATTCTTACTTCTAAAGAAAAAGCCGCTTTATCTGTGGAGCTATCTGCTTGTAGAAACAATACCTTAGATATCCCTGAGAGCACTGAAAAGGATACCAAGTTGCTTAATTTAAGCTACAGGCTTATTGAAGCTTATGACCCTGTATATGCCCCAATGCTAAAGATGGATGATTCTTTGTTAAATGGCTTGGTTTTCCATTTAAAGTCGGCACTTATACGAATAGAAAATCGAATTGAGATTCTTGATCCTCTCTTAAATGAAATCATGGAGAGATATCCAGATGTAATGGTTAAAAGTCGAAAAGCTGCTAAATTAATAGCCAAGGATGATTGGTTGCCTGAAAGCGAAATAAGTTTTCTTGCTATTCATTTTGGCGGAGCAATCCACCGGCTTCGTAGCCATAATATAATGGTGTATAACCTCCAAATAGGAGTTTTTTGTCAATATGGCATTGGTACTTCTTACATTTTAGCTACAAATATCCGAAAACACTTTGAAGGGGAAGCCGAAATTAAGGTTTGCGAACGAGATGAGATAGAAGGAGAAAATGAATTCGATCTTATAATCAGCACTGTGCCCTTGGATAATGTAAACACTCCCGTAATTATTGTCCCTCCTTTTCCCAAGGATGAGGATATTTTAAGAATACGGGATGCTATTAGTCGGTTAGAAATGGCTTTAGAATCCAAGGTTGTGGGGGCTTTGCACCAAGATAATAACCATTTTGCGGAAATAAGCAATCTTAGCTTTACAATGTCAAATTTACTCGAATATTTTGACGCTATTAAAATCGAAAGTAATTGCTCTTTTGAAACATTGGTAAAACAAGTTGGCTATCGCTTTGGGGAAAATAGGCAAAGTGGAAAAATGATTTATGAGAGTTTAATATTAAGGGAGAAGTTGGCAACTCAAGTTATACCTGAGCTAAAAATTGTGTTACTCCATTGTAAGACTGCAGGAGTTAATGTGCCAAAACTAGCTTTGTTCATACCAGAGGATGGGCAATTTACAAATCCATACTTTAAAGGAGCCCGCTCTTGCGTGTTAATGCTAGTGCCCCTTAAGCTTTCAAAAAGAAGTGCTGAATTAATGGGAATTATTAGTAGCACCTTAATAGAAAATCCTATTTTCTTAAATGCCATTTGGAAAAATGATAAAATGCAAATATTGGCTATACTAAAAACCATTTTCAATAGGTTCTTAATACACGAAATTAAAAAAGGAGGTAAGTTAAATGGAATCATATGATAAAACTACAGCGCCAGTTATGTTAGACAAAGGAAATATTATTGTAAATTGTCCTAGTGAAGGTGTTATAGAGGCAATTACCAGAAGCGGAAAGTTGCTGGTAAATGCAGGTTACGCCACCCACCGCTATATTGAGGGGATGATTAAAAGGAATGATAGTCTTTCTGTTGCCATAGGATGTTCAATAGCTATTCCTCATGGTGACAATGAATATAAAAGCGAAATTCTTCATACCGGTTTAGTTGTTTGCGCCTATCCAGAAGGTATTGATTGGGATGGGGAAAATGTTAATTTGGTTATTGGTATTGCAGCCCTTGGCAATCAGCATATTGATATATTAGGCCGCATCGCCACATATTTTGGAGAAGATCAAGAAGCAGCCACTCGCCTGGCCAAGCAAGGAGATGTAGAAGAAATATATAAAATTTTTACCGAAGAACAATAAAGCCTAAGAAAGGTTACACAAATGATTATTACAGTAACATTAAATCCAGCTATAGATAAAACTGCAGAACTTGCCAATTTACAGGTGGGTGAGCTAAACCGTATGCAAAATGTTATTACCGATATTTCTGGGAAAGGTATTAATGTTTCCAAAATGATTAATAATCTTGGAGGTACTTCTGTTGCCACTGGCTTTATCGGCAGTGACAGCTATGAAGATATTGTTAATACTCTACAAGGCATGGGTATTGAAACAGACTTTGTAAAATCCCAAGGTACTACAAGAACTAATCTTAAAATCATAGATTCAGATGGCAGGTTAACGGAACTAAATGAGCCAGGCATCACTGTGACTGAATCAGAAATTACTAAGTTATTAGAGAGCATTGCAAAAAGGGCAGTGCCAAATACAATTTTTGTGTTGTCAGGAAGTTTATGCCAAGGAGTGGACTCTGAGTTTTACGCAAAGCTAATTCGGATTATTCACAATCATCAAGGGCTTGCTTTTCTTGACGCCGATGGGGATGCTTTTAAAGCCGCCATAATGGAAAAGCCTGATTTTATAAAACCCAATCAACATGAATTACTTGAGTATTTTAATGTAAAGGAACAACTTGATTTAGAAGGGTTAAAGGAACTGTGCCAAAGGCTAGGAGACATGGGTATCCCTAAAATAGCACTTTCCCTTGGTAAAGAGGGAGCAATGTTTTATGACAGGAATACTTGCACCTATGCAGATGGTTTAAATGTTTTGGCCCATTCCCCTGCAGGAGCAGGGGATAGTATGATGGGGGCTTTTGCCTATGGCACAAGTATTAATCTTCCTTGGAATGAAATCTCTAGATTATCCCTTGCTACTTCAGCAGGAGCGGTAACTACCATTGGGACTAAGCCACCATCAAAAGAACTCATCGATGAATTATTGCCCCAGGTTGAATTGAGGGTACTAAAGGTATATTAAGGTTTTTTCTAGCTCCTCATATGTTTCTATTTTATTGATTTTATCTCTAAGTTTTGCTGACCCATGTAACCCTTTGGTATACCAAGCCACATGTTTTCTCATTTCTCGAAGGCCTGTATAATCACCTTTGTATTTTATCATTAGCTTTGCATGCCTAAGAATCATATTTATCATTTCTTCTTTTGTGGGCTTTGGTTTTATTTCTCCAGTCTTCTCATAAGTAACTAATTCTGAGAAAATCCATGGATTTCCTTGCCCTCCTCTTGCCACCATAACTCCGTCCACTCCAGTTTCTGCTTTCATGGCAGCAGCTTGGCTTACAGAGGTTACATCCCCATTTCCAATTACTGGTATACTTAGAGCTTCCTTTACTTCTCTAATAATACCCCAATCAGCTCGTCCATTGTAATACTGTTCTCTTGTTCGTCCATGTACAGCCACCATTGTGGCTCCTGCATTCTCTGCTATCTTTGCTATTTCCACTGCGTTTATGGACTCGTCATTAAATCCTTTTCGTATTTTAACGGTAACAGGTTTATTTATTGCCCTGGCAGTCTCATAAACTATCTCATGAACTAGTTTAGGGCTTTTCATTAGGGCAGCCCCCTCTCCATTATTAACAATTTTAGGCATTGGGCAGCCCATATTTATATTTAGAATTGAAAAAGGCAACTCCTCTATTCGTTTCGCCATTTCGCTGATAATCTTTGGGTCAGAACCAAATAATTGTATAGCAACATGACCTTCATCTGGATGTATCTCCATAAGAGCATTGGTATTACGGTTATTATGCATTATGGCTTTTGCACTAATCATTTCTGTCATAACAAGCCCTGCACCTTGTTCCTTACACAACAAACGAAAAGGCAGGTCGGTTACTCCTGCCATAGGCGCCATTATATACGTGTTTTCTAATTCAACATTTCCTATTTTTAGTGTTTTCATAAGTATCTTTTTTACACATCTCCTTTTTGATGATTCGATATCTTCTTCTAGTAGTTCTGCATTCCGAAACCGCATATAATTTTCAAGTACACCAAGGCGTACTTGGGCGAGATTTGCGTCAGCTCTGCGATGCTGTAAGCACAAATCTCTGCCAGCCACCCTATATTTGCTACCTCCTGTTCTTATTGTAAACTAATCTAAGGCCCTCTAAGCTTAATTGAGGGTTATAAATATCAATACTGCTGGTAGCTTCAGCAATAATCCGCCCCAATCCTCCTGTTGCGACAACCTTAGCATCCTTATATCCGGACTCTTCTTTTAGGCATTTAACTATGTATTCGGTCTGACCAATAGTACCATATATTAATCCTGCTTGCATGCTAGAAATAGTTTCTTTTGCCAATATTGAGCTGGGTCTTTTAATCTCTACAGATGGCAACATAGCAGCTTCCCCCCACAAAGATTTTAAAGATGTGGCAATACCTGGAGCTGTAACTGCAGCCTCAAAGGTTCCTTTTGGACCAACTAAATCGTAAGTAGTTGCCGTCCCAAAATCTATTACAATAATTGGCCCTCCATAAAGCTCGTATCCAGCTACTGCGTCAATAATCCTGTCAGGGCCTACTTCTTTTGGGTTTTCTGTCACAATTGAAATGCCGGTTTTAATACCTGCTGATACAATAATTGGCCTTACTTCAAAGTACTTAAATACTGCATTTCCTAGAGAGTGCATAATATCTGGCACTACAGAGGCAATTATTACTGCTTCTATATCTGTTTTAGAAATGCCTCGATGTCTTAATATCTCACACAAATCAATACCAAACTCATCGGAGGTTCGCTGCCGTTTGGTGGTTAAGCGAAATATTCCTAATAACTCCTCATCCTCAAATACTCCAATTTTAATATTTGTGTTTCCCACATCCATAGTTAATAGCATTTTTATTTCCTCCTGTGAGCGTCCACTTTACTTATTAGCTATTTCATCCATAACTATAAAATATTTTTCTAGTGATTCAAATAATTCTCTTTTAACTCGCTGTATTTCCTTGATCTTTAATACACTTCCTATTTCATCATAGGTAAAATCATCTTCCTCTTGACTAGTACGAAGAGTTAAACTCCCATCCTCATCAAAGACAGCCATAATAACGCCACCTACATCCTCGGTAAACATTACACACATTATCTGCAATTCTTCTTTTACGCTTTTTGGCAATCCTTCGAAATCAGGATTCAAGTAGTATTTTTGCTGATAGCTATTGGCTGCGCAAAGAATAACTTCCTTTTCCATTTATCAATCTCCTCTAAAGATTTCGCTGTCATAGCTTCCCAATGTGGCTTTACATCTCCTACAAGTGGAGCCTTGCTTTCCATCAAGTCCTCCTCTGCCTAGCTACTTCAAAAAGCAAAACCGTAGTTGCCACTGCAACATTTAAAGACTCCACCTGTCCTAGCATAGGAATATTAATAAGTTCATCGGCAAGCTTTATGGTTTTATCCTCTAATCCACTTCCTTCATTTCCAACTACAAAAGCTGTGGCGCCTCTATAATTATTTTTATCATATGAGCTGCTTTTTTCGAGGCTTGAGGCATACAGCTTAATATTTGATTCTTTAATAGCTCCTACAATCTCATTAAAGTCATCAACAATAACAAAAGGAATTCGGTAAATACTCCCCATTGTCCCTCTAATGGTTTTTGGATTATGAATATCAGCACACCTACTATTCATAACTATCCCTGTTACCCCTGCTGCCTCTGCTGTTCTAAATATTGTCCCTAGATTTCCTGGATCTTGAATAGATTCCAACAGTAAAATCAATGGATTTTGAACCTTGATAATACTCTCTAAGCCATACTCTTTTTGGCTAACTACTGCAAGGATGCCTTGAGGCGACTTCGTATCTGACATATACGAAAACACTTCATCTGAAACTAGTTGATAAGAGCTAGTGATATACTGGCTAGAGTCAGTAATATGTTGCTGGGAGTTAGTGGTCTTATGATACTTTTCTAAAAAAGCCTTTGTTACAAATACATCCTCCAGCTGGTCCATTGGTGCTTCAAAAACTAATCTCCCACCCTCAACAATATAGCGTTTGGTTTTGTCTCTAAATCTAGAGCTCTTGCGTAATTTTACTATCTCTTTTACCTTTGGGTTGCTTTTACTGGTAATCATAGCTTCTCCATTTCTAAGGATTCAGATGTCAACAAAGGGTGACTACCATCCGAATCTCTTAAGGCAGTAGGTAGTGCTCATCCCCATAAAAGGCAATTTATGTTGCCTATAGCATTTTAAGATTTCTAAGAGATGAATTACTTCCAATAACTACTAAAGTTGAACCATGGTTTAGAGGCATGTTAGAGTTAACATCCATTTCCATTTCTTCGTTTGCTATTATACCAACGATTCTTACGTTATGTCTGTCCATAACTCCAATATCTTTTATGGATTTACCTACCCATGAATTAGGTACATCTAATTGAATCATGCTATACTCATCAGTTACTTCAACCCAATCTGCATATTTTTTTGATATTAATGTTTTTGCTAACCAATTACCCATTTCTCGCTCGGGGAAAATAACTGAGTCTGCTCCAACTTTTCTTAAAACTGTTGCCTGTAACTCGTCAACAGCCTTAGAAATCACATTAGGTATGCCCATTTCTTTTGATAATATAGTTGCTAAAATGCTAGCTTCCAAATTATCAGAAATTGCAACAACAGCCACATCAATGTTTCTAGCTCCCAAGTTGTATATAACGTCATGTTGAGTTATGTCTGCACATACAGCATAAGAAACACTATCTGCTATTTCCTGAATTTTCTCTTGATTTTTGTCTACAACCAAAACGTCACAACCAAAACTTTCCAAAGTCAAGGCAATGCTTTTTCCAAAACTTCCCACTCCAAAAACTGCATATTGTTTGTTCATGTTTATCACCTATCCTATCATAATATACTTTTCTGGCAATTCCCTAGCCTGTTCGCTTCTATGAGCTCTTCCTATGAAAATCATAGCGGCTGTTACAGGGCCTATTCTGCCAAGATACATCAATACCATCAATACTCCATGACTTGCTCTACTTAAGTTTGCGGTAATTCCTGTTGACAACCCCACTGTTCCAATGGCTGAAGTTGTTTCAAACCATACGTCTAAAAAGTCCAAGTGAGGCTCCAATAAAGTTATTGTCATTGCTCCAATAAATAATGTCATAAAGTAAAGAGAGAAAATCGTTATACCTGTTTTTACAATCATAGGAGCAATTCTGCGACCGTAGCATTCTACGGAATGTTTTCCTCTTAAAACAGAAAGGCTGGTTAAAATTACCAAAGCCACCGTGGTTGTTTTTACCCCTCCTGCAGTACTTCCTGGAGAACCACCAATAAACATTAATACTGAGCTAAACATTTTTGAAGCATCAGTTAAGTTTTCTTGAGGAATGGTAGAAAATCCCCCTGACCTTGAGGTAACTGACTGGAATGTTGATACCATAATTCTTTCAAGGATACTTTTATCCCCAATTGTACCTACATTGTTAAATTCCAAAGCCAAAAACATAATGGCGCCAAATATAATTAGAGTCCCTGACATGGTCAACACTATTTTGCTTTGCAGGCTAAGGCGATTAAGCAGATGATTTCTGGTTATCTTCCCTTTGGCAATCTCTTTATAATTGTCAATAATATCTATCCAAACAGTAAAGCCTAACCCCCCCATTATTACCAAAGACATTACCGTAATATTCATTAATGGTGATGTGGCAAAAGGCAAGAAATTTGCTTCTCCTAATATATTTAAATCGGCATTACAAAATGCTGAAATACTATGGTAAATACTCATCCAGATACCTCGCCCTACTCCAAAAACAGGAATAAACTGAGGTAACAAAAACAACACCCCCAATGCTTGTATAGCAAAGGTTATTTTGATAACCCTAGTAATAAAACTAACCATACCTGAAAGATTTTCCAGATTATAAGCTTGCTTTATTACAATTCGCTCCTTCATAGATATCTTCCTACTTATCAATGTAAGCAAAATGGTTGTACAAGCTACTACTCCAAGGCCACCTATTTGAATTAAAATAAGCAAGATAACTTTTCCAAATCCGCTGAATTGAGTAGCAGGAACTACTGTCACAAGGCCGGTTACACAAATAGCACTTGCTGCTGTGAAAAGAGCGTCAACATAAGTAATAGGCTCCTGATTGCTAATAGGTAGCCATAAAAGCAGGCTACCTATGAATATTACTCCCAAAAATCCAAGGGAAACTACTTTTACAGTGCTGAAATGACCTTTATAAACACTCTTTTTTCTTAGCATAATTACACCCTAAATCGATATCCAACTCCCCAAATTGTTTCTATGTACTGTGGATGTGAAGTTTCGTATTCTATTTTCTCTCGGATTTTCTTTATGTGTACAGTTACTGTTGCAATATCTCCGATAGAATCTAATGCCCACACTTCCTTAAATAATTGTTCTTTCGTAAAAACTTGGTTAGGATTGCTGGCCAAAAATGACAAAATATCAAACTCCTTTGTTGTAAAGGCTTTTTCTTCCCCATTTACCCAAAGTCGCCTTGCTGTAAGGTCTATCTTCAGCCCACGAATTTCAATTATTTTATTTTTTTCTTTAACATTGATATTTGTCAAACGTTCATATCTTGCCAAATGAGCCTTAACTCGAGCAACTAACTCACTAGGGCTAAAAGGTTTAGTCATATAGTCATCTGCACCTAAGCCTAAGCCTCTGATTTTATCAATATCATCTTTTTTAGCTGTAACCATAATAATGGGAATACTGGTTTTCTTTCTAACTCTTTTACAAACCTCAAATCCGTCTACACCTGGCAACATTAGATCCAAAATAATTAAATCCGGAGTTATCTTCTCCATTTTTTCGAGACACTCTTCTCCGTCACATGCAATCTCCACATCGAACCCACTTAATTCTAGATAATCTTTCTCAAGCTCGGCAATTGCATTTTCGTCTTCCACTATAAGTATTAATTTGCTCATGCTCTTACACCTCTCTGTATTTTTGAATCGTAAAGAATAACGATGTTCCCTTTCCAGCTTCACTTGTTGCCCATATTTTTCCGCCATGCTCATTAACAATTCTGTTTGCTATTGATAAGCCTATTCCACTTCCTCCACGATATGAGTTCCTGGAGGCATCTGCCCTGTAGAGACGCTCGAATATGTGAGGCAGATCCTTTTCTGCAATTCCTATACCATTATCTGCTATTTCAACTTGAACATACTCTCCTGCGTCTTTCACCCTTAATATAACCAAAGGACTCTCTTTGTCCATATGCTTAATGGCGTTTGAGATAATATTGTTAATAACCCTTCTTAGCTGCTCGTTGTCCACAAGCACAAAGACATCATCTTCAATTTCATTGTAATAAATGAAGGCGATCCCCTCTCCTTCAAGTTCGAAAAAGAGCTCTTCCCCACAGTCATCAAAATAATGTCTTGCTGAAATAATTGTAAAGTTATACGGTATGTAGTTTAAGTCGATTCTTGAATACATAGTTAATTCATTAATTAATGCATCCATTTCATTAACCTTATTGTATATTGTTTTTATGTATCTGTCCATCTTTTCAGGAGAATCTGCTACTCCGTCTACAATTCCCTCTACATAACCTCTAATTGTGGTCATAGGAGTTTTTAGGTCATGAGAAATATTGGTGATTAATTCTCTGTTGTTTCTGTCAGCAATTATCCTTGCATCGATGTTTTCCTTAATCCTTTTACGCATTTCATCAAAGTCGTTGCAAAGCTTTCCAATTTCATCGTTGCTATAGTTCACAATCTCAAAATTAAGATTTCCCTCGGCAATTTTGTTGGTAGCTTCTTGGAGTTTTTCTAAAGGTATCGTTATATTTTTTCGAACCCAATAACTCAAAACCCCCGCTGCTATTACAACAATTAGAAAATAAATTAGCTGCTCTGTGCTAACTGCATATCCTGCAACTGGATACGTTTCAAAAAAAGTAGATACAATTAAGATAACAATCACTACTGCTAAGATAATATTAAACTTACTTCTTAATTTCATACCTCTGTCCTTTCCTAATTCAACACCAATACATTGTAGATTCAAGTACGACGAGGCGTACTTGGGCGAGATTTGCGGAAAACCCCGCTGACATACTCCCCTAAGGCAAGTACACCCTTAGTTCTTCTACCTTATTGGTTTCTTCCCAAGGTAAATCACGCTTTTTACTTCCAAAATGGCCATACGCTGCCGTTTGTTTATAAATAGGCCTACGCATATCTAACATTTTAATAATACCCATTGGCCTAAAATCAAAGTGCTTTCTTGCAATTTCGGTTATTTCCACATCTGAAATTACTCCTGTCCCAAAGGTGTCAACCATAATAGAGGTAGGTCTAGCCACTCCAATTGCGTAAGATAACTGTATCTCACATTTTCTTGCCAATCCTGCTGCTACAATATTTTTCGCCGCGTAGCGTGCTGCATAGGCAGCTGAACGATCAACCTTAGTGCAATCCTTTCCAGAAAATGCACCTCCTCCGTGGCGGGCCATTCCCCCATAGGTGTCTACAATAATCTTCCGGCCTGTTAATCCACTATCTCCATGAGGTCCTCCAATTACAAAGCGTCCTGTAGGATTAATGTAAAATTTCGTTTTCTCATCAATCATTTGGGCAGGTAAAATTACATCAAAAACATGCTCCTTAATATCTTTATGAATCTGTTCCTGGGACACTTCAGGGCCATGTTGAGTAGATAAAACTACTGTTTCTAAACGCTTTGGATATCCATCAGCGCCATACTCCACACTTACTTGGGTTTTGCCATCAGGCCTTAAGTAGGGTAATATCCCCTCTTTACGTACTTTAGCAAGCCTATATGACAACTTGTGAGCCAAATCAATAGGAAAAGGCATTAAGCCTTCCGTTTCATCAGAGGCATAACCAAACATCATTCCTTGGTCACCTGCCCCTATTGAATCTATTTCATCCTCTTTTCCTTTTGCATCCTTTTCTTCTTTTGCTTCTAATGATACATCCACTCCCATAGCAATGTCTTCAGACTGCTCATCAATAGAAACAATCACACCACATGTGTCTGCATCAAACCCATATTTCCCCCTGGTGTAACCTATCTCTCTAACTGTATCCCTAACTATTTTTTGAATATCAACATAGGCACTGGTTGAGATTTCTCCCATTACCAAAACCAAACCTGTTGTTATTGCTGTTTCACAAGCCACACGACTCATGGGATCTTGCTCAATTATAGCATCCAAAATTGCATCGGAAATTTGATCGCATATTTTGTCTGGATGTCCTTCAGTTACTGATTCTGATGTAAATAGTATTTTTTCCATTTTTTCCTCACTTTTTATTTATTTTATATATTGATTTAGATGTTCAAAGGGTTTGTTACAACGCATATAATTATATGCGTTGCAGCAAGCCACCCTTTTGCCAACGAATCAACCGAAAAAAGCAGCCCAACAAATGGACTGCAGTATTTTTTCATTACAATCCCCTTATTGTTCGAATATTCGCTCAGGTTGGCACCTTCCTACTTAGGGGTTGCCGCAGTTTCATCGATCCTTTTATCTCCACTGCTCTGAATAAGAGAAAATCACTATTCTATTTTCTAAAAAATTCAAGTACTCTTTAACCTACTTTTAATCTAAATTTTTGAATTTCCTTCTCGCTAGCCACTCTTTCTATTACTGCACCTAGACTTCTAAGCTTATTCTCAAAGTTTTCATAACCTCTTTGAATATACTTAATATCATCTACGATGGTAACTCCATCTGCTGCCAACCCAGCAATACAAAGGGCTGCTCCAGCTCTTAAGTCTGGTGCACTAACTCTAGCTCCTGAAAGTTTCTTTACGCCTTCTATCGTGGCGAAATTCCTTTCGGTTTTTACATTAGCTCCCATTCTTGCAAGTTCAGATAGATATTTAAAGCGGTTCTCGAAAATACTTTCGGTAATAGCACTAGTGCCATTAGCCAATGTTAATGCTACTCCAATTTGGGGTTGCAAATCTGTAGGATACCCTGGGTATGGTAAGGTCTTTACCTGGGTACAACGTAACTTACCCTTAGAAACTACCCGTACAGCATCATCAAATTCTTCCACCTCACAGCCAATGTCAATTAGTTTAGAGATAGTGGCATCTAAATGCTTAGGAATAACATTTAATACTGTTACGTCTCCTTTTGTAGCCGCTGCTGCAAACATAAATGTTCCTGCTTCAATCTGATCAGGAATCACAGAATACTCAGTTTTGTGAAGAGATTTCACCCCTCTAATTCTGATTACATCTGTACCAGCTCCACGAATATTAGCTCCCATACTATTTAAGAAGTTGGCAACATCAACTACGTGAGGTTCTTTTGCCACATTTTCCATAATAGTAATGCCGTCTGCCATAGTGGCCGCCATCATTACATTAATGGTGGCTCCTACAGAAACCACATCAAAGTATAAATGTGTGCCTCTAAGGACTTTGGCATTTGTCAAGATTTTACCATGTTCAATTGTCACGTTTGCACCAAGAGCTTTAAACCCTTTAATATGCTGGTCAATAGGGCGGCTCCCTATATTACACCCTCCTGGTAATGCTACTTCTGCATGTTTGTACTTGCCTAGTAGCGCCCCCAAAAAATAATAGGATGCCCTTATTTTCTTTATTCGATCGTATTCAATATTTAAATTACAGACAGCACTGCCATTTATCTTAACAGTGTGTCTATCCACCCTTTTTACGGTTGCCCCTATTTCAACAATAGCATCCAGCATTACGTTAATGTCGTTAACATCCGGTAAATTATCAATTACAACTGTTTCATTAGTCATAATCGAAGCTGCTAAAATGGCAAGTGCCGCATTTTTCGCACCACTAATTTCCACCTCCCCAACAAGTGGATTGCCACCTTTAATGATATATTGTTCCATTTTGCACCTCGTGTCCCGATATAAAATCGTGGTCCCCTTATTATTTTGTTGTTTTATTTTTGAAATAAAAACTAACTGTCATCGCTCCCCTTTGCGGACAGTAGCACACCTTAGTATACCACATTTAAAATATTTGTAAATTCTTTTCTTAATATTTTCTTAAGAACTTTTTAAGAACCTCTTTAAAATTGTGCAACAAATCCTCCTTTTAAAGGTCAGAAATTTGTCTATAAAAGCTTTTTCCATCACCTTTACATTCTATCTCAAAATAATGAGCAATAGTCTTTGCAATGTCTGCAAAGCTATCTCCCGCCCCTAGATTAACTCCTTTTTTCAGCTTTGCCCCATAACATAAACAAGGGACATATTCCCTTGTGTGGTCTGTACCTGGAAAGCCTGGGTCACAGCCATGATCGGCAGTTAATATTAAAATATCATCTTCTTTCATCTTACTCATAAACTGACCTAGCTGCACATCCACTTCATTTAAAGCCTTAGTGTAACCTGCGACATCATTTCTGTGGCCGTAAATCATATCAAAATCAACTAAATTAACAAAACAAAGACCTTCAAAATCCTTATCCAATAACTCCATGGCCTTTACCATATTTTCAAAATTACCTTTGTTAGAGTAGCTTTCCTGTATCCCCACTCCATCAAAAATATCATAAATTTTACCTACTCCAATAGTAGTGAAGCCATTATCTACCATACAATCAAGTAGTGTTTCTCTAGGTGGCTTCAAAGAATAGTCGTGGCGGTTTTTAGTTCTAGTAAAATTAGGATATTCACCAACAAAAGGTCGAGCAATAACCCTTCCTGCTGCATGATCCCCTACCAGCAAATCTCTAGCCTTTTGGCAAGCATCATACAGTTCTTCTAATGGCACTACCTCTTCGTGGGCAGCAACTTGAAAGACACTATCTGCTGATGTGTACACAATAAGCTTTCCTGTTTCAACATGCTCTTTTCCGTAGTCACGAAGCACATCAGTACCTGAATAGGGCTTGTTACATAAAGTCTTTCTCCCTACTGCCTCTTCAAAAGCCTGGATAATCTCCTTTGGGAATCCATTAGGATATGTTGGCAGAGGCTTTTTAGAAATCACTCCTGTTAGCTCCCAGTGCCCAACTGTGGTATCCTTTCCCATTGAAGCAGCTTTTAACTTGCCGAAACATCCAACTATCTCTTCAATATCCTTTTTAAAAGACGTATCATCAATACTAAAAATACCTAACTTTTCTAAAATAGGTGTGTATAGATTCCCACTTCGTACACAAGTACCAAAGGTGTCTGCCCCTTCATCTCCAAATAACGCAGCGTCAGGAGCTGCACCTACTCCTACACTATCTAATACTATTAGAAATACTCTTTTTTTACTCATATATGTTCTCCTTTACATTGCATCACTTTCTTACACCCGAATCCTCTAAAGCAAATCCTTCATTCTTAATTACATTGAAGAAAAATTGCCTGATTGTCTCTCCTCTGCTTATGCCTTCTGGATTTATCTCATCAAGTTCAACATTAACAATAACCATGAAATAAGCTGGTTCATACCATATACCAAATCTTTGGATGGCCCATGTAAATTCGGTAATATCAATTGCATAGTTGTCAATTAGATTCACACCCTCCAACTCTCTTTCATCAAATAGTAGTCTTAAATCCAAAAACGTTTCTTGTTCTAGATATCTTTCATAAATATATTTATTAGAGATTAATATGTCCATGTTTTGGGCAGAAATCATTACTACAAATTTCTGCATTGTTTGATGGTCAAATTCTCCATCATGAGTAAAGTACAAAGTATCAAGTAGCACTTCACTGAAAGGACTTTCTATACTAAGCAACTCTTCTATTTCCTTGGTCACTTCTGCAGCATCCACCCCTAGGGTATCCGTGATAGCGATGTTTAAAACCGTCTCCATTCGCGCATTTTGGATAGCACTATATACAGTAAAAACCATAACTACCGCAATTATAGGAGATGCCAGGATGAATTTGTGATATGCCCACATATGTCCAGGCTTGTCTCTAAGGGGAAGTTCCTTAAAGTTCTTCCACTGGAGTTGTCTTTTCTCTTTACTTGTAAGGTCTGACTCGTACTTATGCATTAAACTAGGATACCTTTCGTTGCCCACCACCTACACAACCCTTAGCGGAGGTGACATCTCATTCTCTGTTATCATCAGGGCTTCGAAGCCCCACTACTAAATCATTATAACATATTGAATATTTCTGTTACAACAGTAAAACGAGTAGGAGGCGGTCCTTAGCCTCTCTACTTGATACAGTTCACAGCCCTCAGAAGGCTTGCCCTAAGGCCACATGCCCCCCTAAATGCATATGTAGAGATGTCTGAAAACCTCAGATAATCAAAATGTGCTTAGCAAATTAAAGAACTCACGAAGGTATAACTGTGAAACAGTTCTACCGCATTGTTTGAGTGAAACGAGTTATTTCTTTAATTTGTATTTCAAGCATATTTTTATTGTCTATTAGGTTTTCGACTTCTCGAAATCGCATTTAGAGGGGTATGTGGCCTTAGGGCAAGCCTTCTGAGGGCTGTGAACTGTAGCTCTCTACTCGCTGTGTACAAACAAAGACCATTGCAGCACATTCACCGCAATGGTCTCTAATCACTTTATTTAGTCTTGTACATATGGCATTAGCGCGACATGTCTAGATCTTTTAACTGCTACAGCTAAAGCTCTTTGATGCTTAGCGCAGGTTCCTGTAATTCTTCTTGGAAGGATCTTTCCTCTTTCAGAGATATACTTCCGAAGCTTTCCTACATCTTTGTAATCTATTTCGTTATTTTCTTTGCCGCAAAATACACAGACTTTTTTTCTTCGACGTGCAGGGCCTCTTCTTTTAAAGCCACCCTCCGGCCTATTGCCTCTTTCGTAAGCCATTTTCTTTACCTCCATTGGATTTTGTCGTTTCTCTAGGTAAAAGCTTTGGCATTATTAGTTAGATACATTAAAAAGGTAATTCCTCACTTACACCTTCAGGAATATTCATAAATCCATCACCTGCATCAGCACTAGGTCCTTGATTAGGCGCTGGCTGTTGGTATGAACTCATATTACCTGTGTTCTCGTCTTTATTTTGAGCAAACTCTTGCTCCTCAACAATGACTTCAGTTGTGTAGACTTTTATACCGTCTTTATTTGTGTAATTACCTGTTTGGATACGGCCGGCAATAGCTACTCGCATTCCCTGGCGGAAATACTTCTCTGCAAATTCTGCCGAACGACCAAATACAACACAGGGGATAAAATCCGCTGTTGGCTCATTATCTCTTTTAAAACGTCTATCTACAGCTATTGTATATCTAGCTACTGCTACTGCGTTTTCACCTTGTGAATATCTAACTTCAGGGTCCCTAGTTAATCGACCCACCAAAACTGCTTTATTCATAAAATACCTCTTTCTTTATGCTTCAGCTTCATCTTCTGCTTCAGTCTCAACTTCGGCTTCAACTTCTACTTCAGTTTCAGCTTCTGCGGTGGCTTCTGCTTCAACTTCCACTTCAGCTTCTGCTTCAACTTCCACTTCAGCTTCAACTTCTGCGTTGGCTTTCGCTTCAGCTTCGGCTTCTGGTTCAACTTCTGCTTCGATTTCAGCGCTGGCTTCATCTTTAATTTCTGATTCTGCTGCTTCTTCTGCCTTAGCAGCTGCTCTTGCTTCCGCTTCAGCCTTTGCTTTTGCTCTAGCTGCTGCTTCTTCTTTAGCTTTTGCATCTGCTTCAGCTTTTGCTTCTGCTTTTGCTTTTGCCGCCGCTACAGCTTCTGGACATTGTCTAACGCATAAATATCTGAGTATGTTCTCCATAATTCTCATTCGTCTTTCGATTTCATGAGGAACACTTGTATCAGCTTCGAAGTTTATGAAATAGTAAAATCCTTCTTTCATCTTTTGGATTTCGTAAGCAAGTCTTCTCTTGCCCCACTCATTTACGTCAATAGCAGTTCCACCGGCATTTGTGATTATTTCTTTAACCCTCTCGATGATTTCTGCTCTGGCGTTGTCTTCGATTTTTGCGCTAACAATAACAGCTAACTCGTAGTTGTTCATGTTCTCTATACCTCCTTATGGTCTCTGGCCTCCATCTTGTGATGGAAACAAGGAATTTTGATATCCGCAAGCCACATATTATGTGGTAAAAGCGGTATGTCACGAAAAATAATAATACCACATTCCCCAGTATAATTCAAGACTTTTGGGAATCTTTCTTAATTAAATAACCTTTCTTCAATTAGCACCCCTTGAATTATAAATCTCTCGTCATCTCGTATATTTGTACAGGTAGACAAGGTTACAATTTGGGCGGATGCATTTAAGTACTCATTATCAATAAAATGCATAGCTAAGCTGCGGCTTAACTCGAGATACTCCCTAAAAGCGTCATCATCTCTGAAGAATTGTTGGTAAATATGAGAATCTTCATGAACTACAGCAGCCATAAATATCCGATAAACTCTTCTCATTCCATCTGGTGTGTAAATGAAGAAATGAGGGTTCTCTTCCATAAATTCCCTACTTTGAAACTCTAGTAGCTGTGAGAACATCTCTCCACCTACAGCCATATGGTGGCCATAGATATTGGTGTTTCGATCTCCAAAATCTGAGTTGTTGCCCATATCCATGAAGATAGAACCTAGTTGGGTGTAATTCCCATCAAATGTTCTAACCAGATATTCTGCATTATCATGACTGTGTACCAAAGGATAGTTTATTTCTTCAGGATTAAGGAATCTAATCCAACCAATGGTATCTGAATTTGTGGCAATTAACCTGCTAAAATCAATGAGAAATCTATAGTCATAAAAATCATCAATTTCAATCTCTTCATCATCTTCAGCGGTGGCAGGAATAGGCTCACGCCTAATGTGTAAATCTCTAATTTCCTGATTTATCTGGGCACCTTGATGATAGGGAAGGATTAATCTCACTATCTGAGCCGCAGAATACACAAATACACAGGCTGCAATTATCAACAAAATGGTAGAGAGTATCCCACGGATATTTCTTGACCGCTTTCTTCCTCTGTTTTGTGCCACAGTAGCCTCTGGCTTTTTAATTCTTGGCTCAGTATTTTCTGAACCCTTTTTTCTTGGTTCATTTCTTCTAGGCTTTTTACTTCTAGGGTCATCTTTGTCTAGAGCGCTACTTCTTGGTCTTCTACTTCTGGCATCTCTATCCCCTAGGTCTCTTTCCCTTGCCTCTCTACTTCTGGGGTCTCTACTTCTTGGATCTCTACTCCTTGGGTCCCCCTCTCGTAGATCACTTTTTCTTGGATCTCTATTTCTTATTATTTTCAAGTCTTTTCCTTCAGCCATTTAACTCGCCTCCTAATTTCTCCCTTGGTTGATTTGCTAAAATCCTAACTTTTCATTTACTAATATTATTTTAATTCTTTTGTCTGCTCTTGAAAACCTTGTAATCATTATATTACTACAAATACACTCCAAATGAGTACAATCCCCACAGCTGCCGGCTGTTGCACAAGGTGTTTTAAGGCCAAATCGTTGAGCATTTATGGGAGAAGCTATAGTCCTTGCTCTTTCTATTGCCCCATCTAAAGTGCTTACAACTTTGTCCATACTAGCTATTAACAATACATATTTGGGCCCATAAGCATAAGCAGCCACTCGGTTTGAATTTCCATCTACATTAACTAATATACCATCCTCTGTCATGGCATTGATGCCACCTAAGTAGAAGTCACAATCAAAACTTTGAAGGTATATATCTCGTACTTCCTCAGGGGTTTTGGCATTATCCCTATTAAAAACTTTATAGTCGCCACTTTCACTTATTTTTTTCAATAATCCTATTTCAAGGGCACTGGTGGCTCCTCCCCAACTTACTGAGCTGCCTTTTGGAATAATATCTAAAGCTTTTTTTAAAGCCTCTTCCTTAGTATGTACGTAATAAGCTTCCATATTTCGCTTCTTTAATGCTTTAATTACTCTTTGTGACAACAAATCATTTCTCATTTTTTTAACATCTTTCATGGACTAAACCTCACTATCATTTAAAAGTTCGTTTGTTATTGTTGCAAAATTTTCTAAAGTCAAAGATTCGCCTCTGACATTTTTTTCTTTTCCTATTCTTTCAATTGCATTTTCTATCTGCTCCTTGGAATAATCTAATCCTTCAAAATTGTTTATTCCATTAGCCAGGGTTTTTCTTCGCTGGTTAAAGGAAGCTCTAATTATTTTAAACATAACTTCTTCACATTGCACTAAAACTGGCGGACATGGGTATTTATCTAAGTGAACCACTGCAGAACCTACCTTTGGCCTTGGAATAAAACAATTTGGTGGAACATTGGCTGCTAGGTAAGGTTTAGCATAATACTGCACCGCCAAGGATAGGGCCCCATAATCTTTTGTGCCTGGCCCTGCTTCTATCCGTCTAGCAACTTCCTTTTGGACCATTACTGTCATACTAATTAACGGAACTTGGTTTTCAAAAATACCCATAATAATTGGAGTTGTAATATAATATGGCAGGTTAGC
>JGI20163J26743_11538347_pt1 | contig 19896 bp, 19 predicted proteins | sample TergutCu122P1_FD_26743 | JGI IMG/M metagenome (IMG submission 26743) | reverse complement strand
GTGCTTCCATATTTTTTCTCGTTTTCTTGCAGAAAACTGCGAAAAAAGGATAATAAGGTAATGCTGATTTATTCTCGATTGAATAAATCAGCGGTTCCCTAAAACAAAAAATTATTGAACTTCTTTAAGAAGAACCCAATAATACCTTGAAAAAAACAGTTATTCAGCTTATTCTGCTGCTATGGCTGGGAAACAATTAGGTAATAAAAGCTCAAAACAAATCAATCCTCATAAAGAAGTAATAGAAGAAGAGTTATCATTTTTTGCAAGAATTCTTAATTTATTCAGAGATAATAGCCCCGAAGCAAAAAAGAAGCAACTTTTAAAAGATATTGGCAAGATTTTAAAAAAACATAAATATAAATTTATTAATATTAAAACAGAGGAAGCGCTTCCTGCGCTTGCAAAATTTTATCACCAAATTTATGTAGTAACTGCTGTTCCTGCGAAGTTTCTTTCAGGGCAGGAAAATGCGCCATCATTAAAATCGCTGTTTATAGACAGTGTTTTTACCGAACACCAAAAAGAACTTGTAAATCAGCTGCACAAAGAAAATGTAGAAAAACGGCTTAACGAGAATAGCGAAGAGCTTGAAAATATCAAGAAAGAACTAGCTGCTTTTGTTCAATCAGTTACAGACGATCAAAAGGAAGCTGCGAACAGAGTTTATAAGCAATATCAAATTTTTGTAAGATTAATTAAATTTGATTATTATTTCTTTTTGAAAAAATTTGATTCTTCATTGCGCGAAATGGATTTAAGATACAAGCCATTGTTTAAACCAGTGGATTGTGAATATATTCTTGATGATCTGATTGAAATAGTTTCGATAGCTCCTTTGCTTTTAAGTTATACTTCGTGGAATGAAGTATTTGATGTATTAAAAGATTTCAAAAAACAGGATATTTTATCGCGGGACGACTGGACTAAGCTCACAAGATACGTAGGCAATGTTTATAACTCAGAAGTGCTTCAATATATGATAAAGCTGGTTTCAAAAAACCCTGCCTATTCTGTGCCTATTGAAGAGCCAAAAGAAAATATTTTTGATGAATATTTTTCGAAACTTAAAACTTCTGTTGAGATGATTATCCAAAAAATATCTTTGGAGAAAAAGAATTCTAAAAAAGGCGGGCTGCTTAAACAGGTTTTTGGAGATTCACCTGCTACAAACCGAATGAAAAATTATACAGAAGCAAATAATGGCATTTTTAAGCAAAAGCTTCTTGGCGGCTATCTTCATGTTGAAGGCATGAATTGTATAAAAGCATTTATGCTTGATTATGTAAAAAAAGATATAGTGAAGATTGTTAATTATCTTGTTGTAAAAGCAGAATGGAAAACAAATGCATCCAGCAAAGAAATATCCGATACTCTGGAAGCCTTAATGTCTCTCTCGGAAAAGATTATACAGCTTGATAATTCGCTGGGATCGGACGGGGAAGTTGGCGGTAAAATTAATTCATTTATGAAGAGAATGTCTGCTGACCCAAAGTGCAAAATTGAAATAAAAAAGTATCTTCATGAAATAAACAATGCGTTTGCGCTTTCTGCACAGGATATTTATAAAAGTTTGACAAAAATTGCGCAGGTACTGGCAGATATTCTTCCTGAATTTGCCGAAAAGCCGCCAATGAATATAATTATCAACCCTGATGCTGTAAAATCAGCTTATGAGGGCGAAGATATAATAGAAGATATTAAAGCAATCTATAAAAAAATATATAATTTTTTGAGTTTAATGAAAATTTTATTTACTAGCTCAAACTAGAGCTGTCTGCCTATAAGGCTTAAAAATTCTTCTCTTGTTGCAAGATTGTGAAAGCTTCCAAGTACAGAAGATGTTGTCATTAACGAGTTTTGCTTTTCTACGCCTCTCATCATCATGCATAAATGTCTGCATTCCATAACTACTCCAACCCCATCTGCTTTTATGCATCTTTTTATCTCTTCTGCAATTTGCGATGTAAGCCGCTCCTGTATTTGCAGCCTTCTTGCATACATTTCCACGATGCGCGCAATTTTGCTTACTCCCATTACCTGTTTGCCTGCTATATACCCGATGTGGCATTTTCCGTAAAAGGGAAGAAGATGGTGTTCGCATAAGCTGTATACTTCTATATCCCTGAGAATAATCATATTATTGGCTTCTGAAGCATATATTGCTCCATTAACTGTGTCTTCAATATTTTCTTGGTAGCCTTTTGTGAAAAAAGAGAAAGCATCTGCAAATCTTTCAGGTGTTTTTAGCAATCCTTCTCTTTGGGGGTCTTCGCCTAGTTCAACTATAAGTTCTTTTATAAGGCCTATAACTTTTTCCCTGTTCATGGGATAATGATAGCAGCAAAAATATTATGTTTAAAGTCAATAATTCTGTTTATTGACAAAATGAGGAATTTACATATAGAATTATATAATGGACAAACCCAAAAAAGAGCATATTACATGGTCTCAGACTTACTCAATGGGAATAAAAATAATTGATGACCAGCACAAGGGGCTTTTGAATTTTGTCAATGATTTATTTAACAATGCTTCAGGGGATGAAGCAAGGGAACGGGCTTATTTTCAGCGGGTAGTCCATGAAGCTGTAAAATATGTAAAAACTCACTTTGCGACGGAAGAAAAATATATGCTCGCAGCCAAATTCCCGGGCTATGCTGAACACAAAAAGGCTCACGAAGAATTTGTGTTTACTATAATCCAGAGCGTAAAAGACTTTGAGGCCGGAAAAAGGCTGGCTCTTAAAAAACTTGCTTATTTTCTTAGAGATTGGATATTGTCCCATGTAGCTATAATGGATAGGCAATATAGTGATTATTTCTGGAAGATTGCTACGCGTAAGGCTGATGGAAAACTGAGTATCACACAGTTAGATATAAGTAAGCTGTTTCCCGCAGTGCCTGCGCAAACAGACGAGTAATTCACTGCCCTGCGCTGCCCTATCTGCTCTCAAGAGCTTTTACAAGAAGAAAAAGCGCAAGATTTGCCTTTGCCGGCAGCCCGGCATTTTCCGCAGCTTTGGCAACAAACCCGGAAATATTTTCAATTTCTGTTTTTTTTCCTGCTAAAATATCCTGCAGCATGGAAGACTTATTTGCTTTTGTATTTTCTGCAACTTCAAGAACTTTGTTATACATTTCATCGGGGTTGAGTTTTATGCTGTCGTTGTTAGCTGCCAGGCATACTTCTGCTGTAATTATTTTTATAAGGTTTTTTAAATAATTGTTCTCGATTATAGCTCCATTATTTGTTTTTAAAATCGATGTTATTGGATTTATGGATGCATTTACCGCAAGTTTTTCCCATATCATTTTTCTTGGATTATCTGTATAGGAAGTTTTAAAACCTGCTTTTTCGAATGCTGCAATTAATGGATTAAGCCGCGGTATGTGGGTTGCGCTCGAAGCAGCCAAACCAATGAATGTGCTGCCTTTTCCGCCATGGATTACGATCCCTGGTTCGAGCAGCGTGGCGCCTTCTGTTGTGGTTCCGGCTGCAATATTATCTAATTTAAAAAAAGCAGATAGAGTTTCGATATTTCCTGCTCCATTCTGAAGTGTTGCAACAATAGAATCCGGGTTAACAAATTTACAAATGGATTCTGCGGCATTTTTGGTTGAAAATGATTTTACGCAAAATATATAGTATTTGCAGTTTTTAAACTTATTGCTTTTCTCCAGATGTGCAGGAAGGAGGGTTTCGTAAGGGGAAGCGCGAAGAATTTCATCTCTTGCTGGAGACAAAACCTTTATGTCGTTATCGGTTATAGAGTTTATTTTTGCTTCATCAGTATCTAAAATTACAATACTATATCCGGCATGAGAGAGGTAAGCGGCAAAAAGCAAACCTGTTGCTCCTGCTCCAATTATAGCTATATTCATTGTTATAGTGTATCAGAAACTGCACATATCTGAAAGCTTTTTTCGAGCTTTGTGATCCATTTAGCAATTCGGTGCTGTTCGGGTGTTGAATAAAAGCGAGATATAATAGATACTCCAATGTATGAAACGTGTAACAGCTTTTTCTCCGGGACATGTTACAGGACTTTTTTATATGAAGGATTTGGAAACAGATCCGCTTCATTGCGGTTCCCTGGGATCTGGTTTTTCAGTCAAGAAAGGAACATTTACAACCATAAGCAGGAACAAGGCATCAAAAAATCATCTGATTACTATAAATTCCGTAAAAACCGAGGCGCCTGTCAGCAGAAAAATAATAGAGCTTTTTTTTGAAAAAACAGGGATTATTCCGGAATACTTTAAAATCGAACATAAAATAGAGACGCCTCAGGGCGCTGGCTTTGGTTCGAGCGGTTCTGGGGCGCTGAGCCTTGTGTTTGCGCTTAACAGGCTTTACCGCGATCCTCTTAGCGCGCTGCAAGCTTCGCAAATTGCGCATTGTGCAGAGGTCGTGTGCAAGACAGGGCTTGGTACGGTTATGGGAGAGACTCTTGGCGGCATGAAAATATTGGTGAAGCCCGGAGCGCCTGGAATAGGAGCAACTATTTCAATACCATATCCGGAAGGGTTGTATGCAATATTTGCTGTTTATGGTCCGCTGTCAACGAAAGAAGCTTTATCAGACCCGCTGCTTCGTAAAAAAATAACTACTAGCGGTAAAAAGTATCATTCGCTTATAAAAAAAGCGCCCAGTGTCGAAAACTTTATAAAATATTCCCGCGAGTTTGCGGAAAGCACAGAAATGATTCCTCAGAGTGTAAGAACAGTTATGGACTGGTTTGATAAATGCGGAATAAACAGCAGTATGCTAATGTTTGGCGAGGGAACATTTTCAATTGTCCCCAGGAATGATGTTGAAAACATAAAAAAAATTGCAGAAAAAAATATCTCTGAAATGAAATCCGACAGAAAGCCTTTTTTGTTTTTTTCAAATATTGCAAAAGGAGGAGTAAGCATTGTCAGCGAAGATTAATGAAGATTGTCAGTTGCAGCAGAAGCAACAGCAGGCAACGCCGGGAAAGGCGTCGTCTCCCAATATTCCCAAGGAGCACCCTCGTTACAAAGCAATGATGATCCGGGAAAACATAATCAAGGGATGCGAGACCAAAGTTGTAGCGCCTGCAGGGCTTATCGCGCAGGGCAGGGGCGAAGCATTCGATTATCTTATAGGCGAAAAAACAGCGAATTTTGCGTTAGATGCAATAAAAGCAGCGGCATGCGCTTTTCTTCTGGCAGAGCATCCTGTTATTTCTGTTAATGGAAATGTTGCGCAAATTGCAGCAGAAGATCTTGTAAAACTTTCCAAGGAGTCAGGGGCTCTTCTTGAGATAAATCTCTTTTACAGAACGCCTGGAAGGGAGGAGGCAATACTTAAAGTTCTTAAAGAAGCAGGGGCAGAAACAGTGCTTGGCTTGAGCGAAAAAAGCGCTGTTATTAAGGAGCTTGCCAGCGACAGAAGAATAGTTGACCCGGATGGAATTTTTAAGGCAGATATGGTTTTTGTTCCGCTTGAAGATGGGGACAGAACAGAAGCTCTTGTAAAACTTGGGAAAAGAGTTGTTACTGTTGATCTTAATCCGCTTTCAAGGACTCCCAACTGCGCTCATGTTTCTATAATCGATAATATTACAAGAGTTCTTCCTCTTCTTACTGCGCAAATTAAAAAATATAAAAAGAAAAAAAAGCAAAAGCTAAAAAAAATATATGATGGCTATAGTAATAAAAAGATTTTAAGAGATTCTCTTGTATTTATTTCAAAGAGGCTTGTAAAACTTTCTAAGGGAATTTGTTAATTGCAAACCCCAGTTTGGGCGAAGGCTGGAGGCTGGTACGCGAGCCATCTATAGGCGAAGCGTAACAGACGCAAGCCTGGTGACTGATAGAAAGAGGAGTTAGAAAACTATGGAAGAAAAACATCCTTCACTTGATATTAAAAATAGTTATAGCGATAAGCTGGCCGGGAAAAAAATTGTATTGTGCATTACCGGAAGCGTTGCTGCTGTAAAATCTTCGGATCTCGCAAGGCTTCTTATGCGCCACGGCGCAGATGTTTTCCCTGTAATGAGCCAGGCTGCCTGTAAAATTATTCATCCGGATTTAATGCACTGGGCGACAGGCCGTTATCCGATTATGGAATTAACAGGCAGCGTGGAACATGTGGAGCTTGCTGGAAATACAAAAACAAAAGCAGATCTTCTAATTATTGCGCCGTGCACAGCAAATACAATAGGCAAAATTGCAGCAGGAATTGATGATACTGCTGTTACAACTTTTGCGACAACTGCTATAGGCGAGAAAATTCCTCTTCTTGTGGTTCCTGCAATGCACGAGCCTATGTACAGGCACCCTTTTGTAATACAGAACATAGATAAGCTCATCTCGTGCGGAATTACAGTTATGCAGCCGCGTATTGAGGAAGGAAAAGCAAAAATAGCAGAAAATACCGAAATATATGAGAAAGTTCTTGAAATTCTTTTGCCAGCACACTCCGACTCTGGAGAATGTCGGAGAATGCTTCTCGAAGAGGAGGAACTTCGGGAAATAATTTCGCGCGCAAACCGCACTAGTCCGGGCGGAAGCTGGAAAAAGCTTCTTAAAGGCAAAAAAATGATTGTTACTGCTGGAAGAACAGTTGAGTATCTTGATCCCATAAGGGTTATAACAAATAATTCTTCGGGTAAAATGGGTGTTGCGCTTGCAGAAAAAGCAATAGAGGCCGGAGCAGATGTTACTTTAATTGCAGGGAAAATTACAGTAAAGCCGTCTGAAAAAATAAAAGTTATATATACAAACACTGCTCAGGAAATGTATGATGCTGTTCATAAAGAGCTAAAGAGCAATTCTTATGATATAGTTGCAGCAGCGGCAGCAGTCGGAGATTGGCAGGCAGAAGAAAAATCCTTGGAAAAAATTTCAACGCATGAGAATGATTCTTTTGTTATACGGTTAAAACCTACTCCGAAAATTATTGACAGCATAAAAGCAAAATATCCTGGTGTATTTCTCCTTGTATTCCGCGCGCTTAATAATATGCCGGAGAAGGATCTGCTGGATGATGCAAAGTGGAGAATGGAAAAAGCAAATGCAGATATGGTTGCAGTAAATGATGTTTCCAAAAAAGGAGCCGGGTTTGAGTCTGATACCAATGAAATGATTGTTTTAACACAAAGCGGGTATAAGGAAAAAATACCAATGGATTTAAAACAAAATGTTGCGAAAAAAATTATAGATATTCTTGCAAAGGAAATTAACAAAAAATAACAACTGTATTTCTTGAGGAGTTAAATAAGTGAAAGATAGTGATAAAAAAAAGCTTCTGCCGGACAACTACATGGAGATGAAGCAGGAAGGAAAAAAAATTGTAATGCTTACTGCTTATTCGTATCCGCAGGCAATGGCTGCACAGGAAGCCGGGGTGGATATTATTCTTGTGGGAGATTCTCTCGGCATGGTTGAGCTTGGTTACGACAGCACGCTGCCTGTTACAATGGAAGAGATGTTGATGCACATTCAGGCTGCCAGACGCGGGGCTCCAAACACTCATATTGTTGCAGATATGCCTTTTATGAGTTTTAATGTATCAGCGGAAAAAGCAATAGAAAATGCCGGGCTTTTTTGCAAAAAAGGTCTTGCAGACTCTGTTAAAATAGAAGGCGGCGCAGAATATGCTGGAGTAATAAATGCTGTTTCTAAGGCCGGAATTCCTGTTTGCGCGCATATAGGGCTTACTCCGCAAACAGCATCCCTGCTTGGCGGCTTAAAGGTGCAGGGAAAAACTTTAGATGCAGCAAAAAAACTGATGCAAGATGCAGCCGCTGTTCAGGAGGCCGGAGCATTTATGGTTGTTGTTGAAGCTGTGCCTGCAAATCTTGCAGCGCTTATAACGAAGAAGCTTTCTATTCCAACAATTGGAATTGGCGGCGGAATCGACTGCGACGGCCAGGTTCTTGTTTTTCACGATCTTGTGGGGCTTTACAAAAGATTCACTCCCAAGTTTGTGAAAGTTTATGCCAATGTTTATGATGTAATGGAAAAAGCTATTGAAGAATATGTTAAAGATGTAAAGGAAGGAAATTTTCCTGAGGTACAGCACTCCTTTACAATGAAAAAGGAAGTTAGCGATAAATTAAATGAGCTTTCCGAATGAAGCGAGTGTCGCGGGCAAACGAAGTTTGCACATGACCGAGCGAATGAGGAAACAAAGGGTCGCTTTGCGTACCCTTTATTTTTTAGCAGAAATATTAAAGAGATGGGAGAAGGAGTTTTATGCCGGCAACAATAATAAATGGTCTTGAGATAAGTGAAAAAATTCTTGCAGAAATAAAGAATGAAAAAATTGAAATAGAAAAAAAATATAACAAGGTACCTGGTCTTGTTACAATTCTTGTTGGCAATAATCCTGCATCTGCTTCTTATGTAAGTCTTAAAATAAAAACTGCTAATTCTCTTGGTTTTAAAGAGGTTCAGGTAAATCTGGAAGATAATGTTTCGGAGAAGGAGCTGCTTTCTGTTATAGAACAATATAATGACGATGATTCTATTCACGGAATTCTTGTGCAGCTTCCTCTGCCAAAACATATTAACGAAAAAAACGTTATTTACGCTATAAATCCGGATAAAGATGTTGATTGTTTTCATCCTCTTAATATTGGCAAAGTTGTTCTTGGTCAGGATGATGTTAATTTTTTCCCCTGTACGCCTGCCGGCATTTTGGAGCTTATGAAGGCAGCAGGTATAAAAATAAATGGCGCAGATGCTGTAATTATTGGAAGATCAAATATTGTTGGAAAACCTCTGGCAAATATGCTTATAAAGAAATCTGAAAATGCTACTGTTACTGTTCTTCACACAGGTACAAAAGATATGGAATCTTATTGCAAAAAAGCTGATATAATTATTGTAGCAGCAGGGTCGCCGAAGGTTCTAAAAACTGAGTGGATTAAACCCGGAGCCTGTATAATAGATGTTGGCACTAACAGAGTTGGAGAAAAAATAAGCAAGAAAACAGGCAAACCTATAGCAATTCTTAAAGGGGATGTGGATTTTGAGGAAGCTTCAAAAGTAGCAGGTTATATTACACCGGTGCCTGGCGGAGTAGGACCAATGACTATTACAATGCTTATGAAAAACACACTCTACTCGTTGAAATATAAACTTGGGCTCATGCAGTAATACGCATGGTGCGCCCGGTGCTGCGATATTGCGAAGCAGGTCGTCGCTAGAAAAGCATCATCGCACCATCGCTGTTGAGGCGTAATTGTTGCATTGAAATCAGGAAAGTAAAAGCGATATAGGAATTCTTTTGTTTGCATTGTTTTCGAGATTAGCTGCTTCCATAAATTCCTTATTTAATTTAAGAAGCGATGAATTTAATCTGTCAAGATCAATTGCATATTCTGTGTTAAACTCAAAATCCTCATTGCATGAGGTAAAATTTTTCTCGCAATAAGATATGGTATAGTTTTCAAGTTTATCGGAAAAGTAAAGGAGCGGTAGCCCCTGTGTTCTGCATATAATTGGCCGCGCCTCATATATCGTACATATTGAGTTTTCAAGAAAAACACAGTCCGGGTTCCATTCTGTTTCGCTTGACTCTGGTAACGTTAAATATTTTAATAAGTTATCCGGACAATTGCTTTTTCCGGTTTTCCGCTCATCTTCCTGCCCCAAAACACTTTTGATAGCAAAAAACTCCACAGAGAAAAGTGAAATTCCTGTACAGCATCCGGAGCACCCTTTTTTGCATAAAATATCTGTTTTATAAAAAGACAAAATATCTGATATTTTTGCATCAATAGTATCGCGAATTTTAAAATAATCTAAAAAGTATTTTTCCAGCATTAAAGAAACTACAGAATATCCCATTCCAAAGAAGAGCCTGCCATAAAAGGAACTATGGTCGAAAATTTCTCCGGCACTTTTCTTTCCTTTCTTTCAAGAGTAATAATAGATTTATTTAACGGAAGATTATAAAATTCTGCTCCAAATCTTGATGTAAAATCTTCAAGCAAATCTTTTGAACCATTTTTTTCAAAAAAAGATACCAATAATGGAAAAGCAGCAGGAGCCGAGAATATGCCTGCGCTGCCGCTCTTTGTAAGCTTAGATGTTTCGGGATGCGGAGCGCTGTCTGAGCCAAAAAAGAATTTTCTGTTTCCGGACAAAGCTGCACTTTGTATAGCTTCCCTGTCTTTGGGTGTTTTTACAACAGGCTTGCAAAAATTATGCGGGTTCAAGCCACCGCCAATAAGATCATCAAGAGTAATTAAAAGATGGTGAACAGTAATCGTAGCTGCGAGAGTAGCGGGCCCGTTTATTACAGCATTTACTGCTTCAACACACGAAACATGCTCTAGCACTATTTTAAGATCAGGAAAATGCTCGATTATTTTAAAAAGTTCCGGAAGATAATCTTTTTCGCGGTCAAGAACAAAAGAATCGGGCTTTTCTCCGTGTATTGCAAGCAAAATGCCAAGCTTGCTCATGGCGGACAACGCTTCTTTTATCTGCTCATAAGATTTTACGCCGTCTTCTGCATTGGTTGTGCTTCCTTCTGGGTATAATTTCCCTGCAACAGCGCCAACTTCAGATAACTTTATAACATCTTCTTCTTTCATGTTCGGATAAAGTTTAAAACTCATCAGAGGGGAAAAGCCGCTGCCTAGAGTTGCCTCCTCGATTTCTTTTCTGTATGCGATTAACCGCTCACTGTTATTTATCGGCGGAATTGTATTGGGCATTATCAAAGCGCGTGAAAACCATTTGGCAGATTCAGGGGCAACTATTTTTAGAGTATCCCCCTGACGCAAGTGGAGGTGCATATCATCAGGCTTTCTTATGGAAATTTTATTGGGAAAAAAGCTCACTCTAATATTCCTTTACTTGCCCCAAATAAATTTATGAAACAAAAGTCCTCAGTCGCCTAAAGCTTCGGGGTTAAGCTTCGCTTAAACTGTGTAAACGTCTAAATATTCACTTTCTTCCGGATTAATCCATACCCAATGCTTTCTTAGCGGGATAAAACCTGAAAGAAACGATAATAATACATTTACGACCTGATAGACAATCGAAATTGTAAGAATAGCAGGTTCGGGCATCTTTACAAAAAATGCGACTGCAAGAAACAGCGGAAATATAAAATCAGGAATAGGTTCTTTATGCTCAAGAAGATATGCTATGTGCAACCTTCCTATGAAACCGCCGCAGTATGCAGCTATTACAAACATAATTGCAGCAGACGGCAGTAAGTGTGAAGCGAAAAAAACTGTTATGGCATTAAGGAATAAATAAACCAAAAAGCCGCGATTTCCTTTTGTTCCTATGCGATCAAGATTCCTTTTTGTAGAGTAAACAGCAGCAAGACAAAGTAATACAAATAATATAAAAACTAAAGGAAAGTTAAAAATTGTTGTATTTGTTAAAAATAATCTTGTTGGTTCAATAAAGCCAAGCACTATAAAAAGTATAAAGGTACTTACGCCTTCAAAAGCTCCCAGTTTTTCAAAAAAGAGGGTTCTTCTTTTGTACTGCTCATAGTAAAAACCAAAAAATGGCAAAAATGATATGCTTAAAAAGATTGCAATAGATAAAGGGTCTATTATTTCATATATAATGAATATTATTGATACTAAAAATCCGACAACAAATATATCGAAAAAATGATCGAGAAATTCGCCAAGTTTGGAACAGGTTTTTGTTCTTCGCGCCTGTTTTCCGTCAAAAATATCGCCTGTTAAATAAAAAATAATTAAAAGAGGAACTATTTGCCAGAATTTAAAAACCCCGGTCTTTACAAGAATAGCTATTACCATAGCTAAAACTATACAAAGATTGGAAATAATTGTAATAATATTTGCCGGAAGCCACCAAGGTACAAACTTAAACAATGGTTCTGCCACGAATTTTGTAAATATGGGAGTTAATAGCGAAAAATCAATGACTACAGTTTTACGTTCCATTTTTTCCTATCCTGTTTGTTTGATTCCAGTAAAACATAGTAAAATGCTTTATAAGCGAAATATAACACTATTTTATGATAATAGCATTATTTAATATTGCCAACCCTTTTGTGTTCAATAATACGGTTATTGATAAAATATATGAAAAATGGCCGTGTATTTTGCTTTTTTGAAGAAAAATTGTTAAAGTCTCTTAATTGGTTGATGATTTCTGAGAAAAAGATAAACTGATGGGGGCAGGTGCTATATTAGATGGATAAAAAGACAAAAACAGTTGTAATTATCAGCATTTTTTTTCTTTTTTTATGTGCAAGTTGCAAACAGGATAATATTGATAGAAAAATTGCCTCTAAAAACAGTTTTGCACGAAATTTTTCATATAAAGATCATCAAGATTATATTAGGGTTAATATAAGTGCGGGCGGCATCGAATATATCTGGTACCTTTACCGGAGCGAAAAACCAATTGCGGTCAATAAAAAAAGAGCGGGCAGAAGCCGGATAATTCAGTATGTAAAAATCCCTGTGCAAAGAATAATTTCGCTCTCTGCGGAAAATATCTTTTTTCTTGAGTCGCTGGATTCGCTTGATAAATTGAAGGCGATAGACCTTGCCAGAAATAGCTCGAATAGACAGGTGAGGGAGCTTGTAAGGGGCGGGGCAGTGGCGCAGGTTGGTGAGGGCCGCGATATTGATGTTGAAATGGTTTATCTTATAAATCCTGACCTTATAATAACTTCGTGGACTGGCGGGGATTATGACTCCAGCGGGCTGCTGCTGCGGCATGGATTTCCTGTTGCAGTAACGGCTGGCTGGCTGGAAGAGCATCCGCTGGGCAGGGCAGAGTGGCTGGTTTTTCTTTCGCTTTTTCTTGATATGGCGGAGCAGGGGAAGAGGATTTTTGATGACTTGGTTTTGCGATATAATGCTTTGGCTGAGAGTATTCTTGCGGATAACGCTGCGGCGGTTGTGCCGAAGCCTGTTGTGTTTCTTAACATGATGCAAGGGGGCAGCTGGAACATGCCTGGCGGCAGGAGTTTTTTTGCAACTTTTCTAAGGGATGCTGGCGCGTCTTACCCGTGGGCAGATGTCAGGCGCCGCGGCTCTCTTTTCCTTGATTTTGAAAAGGTTTTTACTGTTGCGAACAACGCTGACGTGTGGCTTGTGAATACTCATGGGATTCGGACTCTTGACGATATTTTAAGCCGGGACAGGCGATATTCTCTTTTTAGGGCTTTCCAGACAGGCAGGGTTTATAATAATGATCTTATGGATGATGGCGCGGGGAATCCGTTTTGGGATGAGGGCACTGCACATCCCGACAGGATCTTGTCCGATCTTATAAGCATTATTCATAATAGCGAAGCTGACAAAAATTTTTTTCGGCGCGTGGAGTAGGGGCTCGCATCTAGGGATTTTTGTATGGCGCAAATTATCTGCATAGGGATGACGGAATACAAATTAGTCAATGTCTTTAAGCAGTTTCTGAAAAATAAATTTTGTTGCCAGCAGCAGCATGGGAAGCAGTATTGATGTAAAAATAATTACCCAAATAAAAGAAGATATGAATGACCATGAGTGAAAATGTTTCTCAAAAAAATCAGAATTTTCAAATAAAAATATTCTTAAAGAATCTTTAACTATTGCCCCAATAGTATTTGCACCAGCAAGAGAAAGAAGAAAAATAATTCCAATTATCGCATATATAAAATATTCTTTAAGTTTTTTCATAATCTTGCCAGGATAATGATACAATTATAATAATTTTGACTTACTTGTCCATAAACAGTTATAAATAGTTTATAACTGTAATCTTGTTTGCTAAAATATTTTATACCACAGGCGGGAATAAAAAATAGCTGCTTTATGAAAACCATAAAAGCAGCTATTTTTTGGTTTTTAATTTTCTACAGTAACAGTTAAAAGAAAATTATTTGGAATTCTGTCATAAGAAACAGCTACTCGATCTGTAAATTCTTGTCCAGGCTGTACTTTTAATACTCCTTGGTCATCATGAGGAATCATTCCTATGCCTGCTGCTGGCAGCCCCTCAGCCCCTTCAATAACAGCTAAGACTCTATACACACGAGGTTCATTAGTTGTATTTCTTAAAGTTATGTGGAATATAACCACTTGCTCAGTTGAGCCCGCATGCATAGGTCTTAGTTCCATAGCTACTTTTCTTAATTCAGCCCCGGCTGCTATATTATGGTTTTGTGCGAAAAATTCTGCTGAAAAATCTGCTGCGGTTGAAGAACCGCAGCTCATCATCAGCGAAACCATTAACAGAAGCGTAAGTACAAATAAATATTTTTTCATAAATTTACTCCTCCTTTAACTCCTTTTTTTTAAAAATGTTTTATGTTTGCCGGCTCTTACAAACTGTACGGCGAAAAACACAGCAAATACAAAAGCAAATATTGGGAAAATACCCTTCCAAAAATAAAACGCTACTGATGCAATTAGTACAATAAACTCTATCAATGTAACTCTTGTCATGAAAAACTTTTGAAAAAGTATAGTAAGTGTTGTAAGAAGCAAAATAGCTCTTATTAAGCTATATAAAATCTGAGGAAGCGTTCCTTGAAAAAGCAGTCCAACATCATATACAAATAAAAATGGCAATACATATATAAATGGAGCCAGGTACATACATGTAAAACTTACTTTAAAAGGCTTTGGTTCCTCTGCCAGACTTGCTGCTACAAAACAAGAGAGACAAACAGGCGGAGTTATTGCAGATAATATTGCAAAATAAAAAATAAACATATGAGCTGCCAACAAATCTGCGCCAAGGTATACTAATGCAGGCGCGCCCAGCGCTGCAAGAACTACATATGCACCCAGTGTTGGAAGTCCCAATCCTAGAAGCAGGGATACACAAGCTGTCATAAGCAGACCAAGAAAAAGATTACCATCTGCAAATATTACAATTCCATAAGAAAGCCTTTCTCCAAATCCGGTAAGAGTCATAACCCCTACAATTAATCCGGCAACAGCACAAGATGTTGTAATTGGAATAAGAATTTTTGCTGTATTTGCAATAGCTTTACAGATTTTTACAATGCCAATCCTTTGTTCTTTTAGCGGAAGACATACAAGTATAAGTGTTGCAAGCGTTATTAAAATAGTTATCTGAACACTCATTTGGCGTGCAAGTAAAACAATAAGAACAGTTATCGGCACTAATATAGGAAGCGCTTTTATAACACTTTCTCTAACAGGCGGCAATTGATCTTTTGGAAGCCCACGAATTCCGTCTCTTTTACTTAATATATCAACCACAATAAACATAATCAAAAAGTAAAGAACCGAAGGAAGAAATGCTGCTACACAAATAGCCCAATAGCTCTTCATTGTATACTCAGCAATAATAAAAGCTGCTGCTCCCATAATAGGGGGCGAAAATTGACCTGCTGTTGAGGCTGTTGCTTCTATAGCTGCTGCAACATGCCTCTTAAATCCAAGTTTCTTCATAAGAGGAATAGTTACAGAGCCTGTTGTTGCTACGTTACCGCTTGCGCTTCCTGAAAACATTGAAACAAAAGCTGTGGCAATAACCGATACTTTTGCAGGTCCGCCTGCTTTATGACCTGTCAGCGCCTGTGAAAGGTTCATAAATGTGTTTGTTGATTTTGTCATCCTGAGAAAAGAGGCAAACATCATAAAGAAAACAATTTGTGTTGCGCTTATTGCTGCAAGATCCCCCATTATGCCCTCAACGCCTACTATAAGGTGTGTAACAAGTTCTCCAGGGGTATAACCCGGATGTGCAAAAAACCTTGGTATGAAGTGAAAAGGGCCAACAAAACAGTATAAAATAAAAACCCCGGCAATAATTGCCATTGGCGGTCCTATTGCCCTTCTCGTAGCTTCAAAAACTATTAGTACAAGAATCAAACCATAAAGAGATTCGATTGGATCCGGAAAGGGGGTAGTATAAAAAAAAGTCCATCTTGAACTTGCCCAAGCGCATACAGCGCCAAGCGCTAAAAATAAAGAAATATTAAAAATACTTTCAACTTTTTTATTCTTAAAAAACCCTGAAGGATAAAGCAATATGGTTAACCCTACTATAAGAAAAATGTGAAGAGGTCTCTGATGTTCCGGCAGCAGAGGTCTGTAAAGTATTTCAATAATAGGGATGCCTGCTCCTAAAAAGCCTAAAATAAAAATAATAGCTTTTCGTACTTTTAAACTTCCTATTGCTAAGCCCTGAATATCATCTTCATTATAAATGTTTACCTTTTGCTCAGGCTGTATTTTTAATTTTACTTCACTCATTTAGTTTTCTCCCTTTAGGAGGGGTAGAGAATTATAATTCCCTCCAAAGCCCTACCTCCTTAAAATATCTGATAGCACCAGGGTGAAATGGAATTGTTACGTCTTGCTGCGGGTTATCCCAAGGCAGCCATGGCGCTATATTTGGAAGAGCGTTCATCAAAAAGGGTCTGTTTTCAAACCATATTCTGGTTACCAAATAAGCAGTTTCTTTGGGAAGACTTGAATGTGTAATTGCTACATAGTTGCTGACAAGCTGCAGTGCATTTGGAATTCCAAACTCATCTCCAAAGGCTTCAACCCTAAAGAAAGGGTATTTGCTAAGAAAAATTTCCGTTAAATCCGGCTCTCCTTCAAGAAATCTAACACGTCTTGCTGTGGATAACTGTCTTAGTGTTCCATGCCCGTGTCCGTATTTGTGAAAAATTGCATCAATCTGACCATCGGAAAGCATTCTGGCAGAATCGTTTTTCATTATTCTCATTATTCTTGAATTCTCTTGGGTAACGCCATGAAGCTCAAGAAATGTGATTGCCATATCTCCCCAGTAGTTGCCTGAGGTATATGTTGCAATAGTTCTGCCCCTTAAGTCTCTTACTGAAGTAATTGCCGGTGTGTCAAGAATTATAAGATTCATAAAACCAGGGTGTGTTGCAAAAAGAGCAACAACATCAACTCCTTCGTCCCAAATTTTTCCGGGTATGCGCCCAAGGTGAGCTGTTCCGATTCCTGAAAACCCTAGTTGTACTTGCCCAACCTCCAATCTCTGCATAGTTTCAAACTCAAGACCCGGTGAAGTGCTGTTAACAGCAATAAAGTGGCTGTTTTGGCTTATTAACTGTGCCCATGCAGCGCCGCTGGCATGCCATGTCCCGCCAATTGCAGATGTACTAATCTGGAGAAATTCTCTTGGTGCTCTTTCTGTTCCTCCGTGGCAGGAGATAAATAAAGCCATAACAATTACCAGAGAAAGTACAATAATACTAATTTTTTTCATAAAATCCTCCTGATAAATTTTATAAAGCATAAGGCGGTGCCGGAAAAAAAGGTATCAGGCTTTTTCTTATTTTTGAGTGAGTTTTTATACTTTGCCTTAAATAATAGTTGAATCAACTGCGAACTGTAATTTTGACCTAGACGATTTGGCGTTTAGAGAGTAAATTAAGGCAAATAAACAGAAGAATAATTAAGTGAACAAAATAATAAAAATATTAATATCAATACCAATATACAAATTACTTCGAACGATAAGCTTAAATTACAGAAAAATATATTACTTTGCTCTATTTTTACTTATCTGCACAGTGCTTCTTCTTATATCTATTCCTCAGTATGAAAGACTTGAAAAAAATTTTACAACAAGCAATGAAATAACCAGAATATATGAAAAATGGCTTCTTGTTAAAAACGAAACAGTAAGATATCTGTTTATGGAAAATAGAGCCAGAAACCCCTATGATCTTATAAATGCTGTTTCCAACTATGAAATTGCCATGAGGCAAATTTTTTTTGATGAAAGAATATTTAATATGATCATAAATGATCTTTTGCTTTTCGAAGAAGTGTTAAAAATGATTTTTATATGGCAGGATATTCAGCTTACGCTGGTTATATCTATTTTTTTTAATGATGATATAGATTTATTTGCATATCAAATATTCAGTTATATAATTGAAACAGATCACTTTGAAATAAGTATCAGAAATACTATTAACCTTATCAATCAGCATCTGGCTGAAAGCATGAGACGTAATTGGATAATGTTTATGGCGAGTCTCTGTTTTATTGTTTTTCTGATTTTATTATTGCGAAGTTTGTTTTACAACTATTTTGAAATAAGAAAAAAAGAAAAAGAGGTTCGAAAGCTTTCTGAATCAATTATGGAAGCTCGTGATAAAGAAAGGATAAGAATTGCAGCAGATTTTCATGATGTGATTGTTCAGGACCTCCTTGTAATAAAAAATCAGTGTAATGAAATGATTTCAGACAACAAATATGATAATATAGTAATAAACGAAATAGAAAAGATTAAAACTATAACCGACAGAAATATAAAATCTGTAAGAGAAATATCTTTTAACCTTAGACCGCCGGAGTTGGCTAATTCGTTATGTGAATCTATAAAGAATTTGCTAATGGAAGTTGAGCTTAAGAAAGATATTATAGTAAATTATCATCCATTGGGGCTTGATAGTTATGTAATAGACCAAAATCTGGAAATTATTGTTTACCGATTGATTTGTGAAGCAGTCAATAATGTTTTAAAACACGCCCATGCTTCTGAAATAACAATAAGAATTATTTTATTTTTCCCCAATATTGTAATAAAGATAGAAGATAATGGGGTAGGATTCCAGCCTTCTGAGATAGTAAGAACAGAAGAACATATGGGCATACAGGGAATGAAAGATAGGGTAATGCTTGTAGGCGGGAAAATGGAAATAAAGCCAGGCAAAGAAACTGGAACTATTGTAATTTTTAAAATACCGTGCAAAGGACTTGTAAAGGAAAAATGATGAAATATAATGTATTGATAATTGATGATCACCCATCTGTAAGAGAAGGAATAAAGTCTGTTTTAAGGAAAAAACAGAATCTGAATGTAATTGGCGAGAGCGGAACTTTTCAGGATGGTTATGAGCAGGCAATAAATTTATCGCCGGATATTATTTTAATGGATGTTTCAATTCATGGATTTTCTGGAATAGAACTTTCAAACAAAATTTTAAAAGAAAAACCGGATATCAAAATAATAATTGTTAGTATGCATGCAAAAGCAGAATACATTATTAAAGCAATAGAATATGGCGTTAAAGGATATATTTTAAAAGATTCTGACAATAATAGAATATTAGAAGGAATTTCTGCAGTAATAGACGGAGAGTTATTTATAGACAGCCATATTTCAAATAAGGTTATCAGCAAGCTGATGAATAAAGAGATAAAATCTCATTATAAGACAGAAGTAAATGATTATAAAAGTCTTTCTTTAAGGGAACAGGAGATACTTCATCTTCTTGTAGAGGGACTATCTGTTAATGATATTGCAAAACAGCTTTATATTAGCAATAAAACTGTTGAGACGCATAAAGCGAGCATAATGAGCAAACTAAAATGCACAAATCTTGTCGGACTCGTGAGATATGCAATTCAAATAGGTCTTGTTGATTAAATTCTGTGTTGTAATAGAACCTATTTTAACCCATATTTATATAGATCATAAAAATGATGCGTTGGTCCGTTTCCTTTTTAATCAGTGCTTCCTTAGAGACAGTTTTTCATACTCACAGCGAAAACTACATGGGCAAAGTGTGCCTACAATACAATTATTCGGCTCTTCATGCAAAGCCAATTTAGAATCTTGGGGATTCATGAAGGTTTGAGCTGCTTTCATGGATGTTGTCGGCCTGTTTTCTCGTATGGCAGGTATTAATAATGGGCGAAACTCTTGAATTTAGAATTGCTGCCTTTTGTCAATGCTTTGACAAAAGGCAGCAAAAGGCTATGTACTTAGTAATGTATAAGGTATAATACCTTATATTGTGGTAATCTCACAAAAAAACATCAGGAGGCTCTCGATTTTTATGAAAAAGATTAAGAATTTTTGGCTAATTCTTTCGGTTGTGGCAATGGCCGCTTTTTTTACAGCATGCAGTGATCCTACTGCTCCCGGCGGTGGTTACGAACTATCCGGG
>JGI20163J26743_11538348_pt1 | contig 19912 bp, 14 predicted proteins | sample TergutCu122P1_FD_26743 | JGI IMG/M metagenome (IMG submission 26743) | reverse complement strand
TGGACAAGCTTTATAAAATCTATTGCTTTATCAGCAACTATTTGAGCATCTGGCTTTATTTTTACATCTCTATCACTTTCTAACCATTTCAACCATTCATGTTTAAGTGCAGAAGTACAGGTAGGACAAGCACTTACTATATAATCATATTCATCTTTCGCAAAGAAAGAAACATTCTGTTTTGCTATAACTGCAGCAACATCACTTCTGCCCATATATTTTGCCGGTGCACCACAGCAAGTCTGTTCTTGTGGATAGACTACCTCGTAACCTTTTTTATTTAGGACCCTAACTAAAGATTCTCCTATTTCAGGATATGCAAAGTCAATTACACATCCACCGTAAAATGCAACTTTCCCCTTCTTATTCTCTATATTTTGTTTCATAGACTTTATAATATCCCTAAATGGCTTAGGAGCAATTGTCGGTAAACTCCGCCAATGACTGAGCTTTGAATAACCTAGCGGTAATTTTCTAATGAACTTATCTCCATCTTTACCTTCGTCAGTAAATGGTTTCTGTGCCCATGAAGCCTGACGTAAACCAAAATGAAATAATCCTTTATTTTTTAAAACTGATTCAATAATAGCATTTTGCACAAAAGACAAAGGTATTTCTTTTCTAATTCTGCTTCTCATCTCCATTATGAGATCCGGGATTGGAATTTTTCCAGGACAAAATTCTTTACAACGACCGCACCCTATACACATTTCCTGTGGTTTTTCAGCATCTTTTTTGCTATTAAAAAAGGAGGTCAAAAGAACGCCAATACCACCTGCATAGACATGACCATAAACATGACCGCCTACTAACTGATAAGTAGGACAGACGTTAAGACATGAAGCACAACGAATACATTGAGCCATTTGTCTAAAAAGAGGATCTTGTAATAATTCCTTTCTACCATTATCCAAAATTATAACATGAAGCTCCTTGTCAACAATTTCCGGCCCTGCTCCATCTTTTAAAGTAGGTACAGCCCCTGTAATCATAGTAATATATGTTGATACGGTTTGGCCTGTTGCACTTTTTGGTAAAGCACTGACTATCGGTGCAATATCTTTAAATTTCTCTACAAATTTTTCATAGCCAAAAATTGCTACATGTACAGGAGGAATAGTAGTAGCAAGTCTTGCATTACCTTCATTGGTAAATAAACACATTGTACCTGTTTCTGCAATGGCAATATTACAACCTGATACACCAATATCTGCTTTTAAAAACTTCTCACGCAAAGTCTCCCTGGCCAACCCTACCATTAACTTTATGTTTGGCTCTACTTTCTTATTTAATGCTTCGGAAAAAATTTCTGCACAACGTTCCTTACTCAAGTGAATAGCAGGTATAACCATATGGGACGGCCTTTCTCCAACTTGCTGGATGATCCACTCACCAAGGTCTGTTTCCACCATTTCCATTACATTTTTCATTTTTTCATTAAGAAATATTTCTTCTGTTGCCATGGACTTTGATTTTACACAAAGCTTAGCATTTCTTCTTTTGGCGATTTCAGTTAGAATTTTAACCACATCATTACCATCAGCAGCCCTATGAACCGTCCCCCCTCTTTTGATTACATTGGTTTCAAATTGTTGGGCTAATTCCTCTGCACGTGCAGCTGCCGAAGATTTTATTTCAGCAATTTCTGTTCTTAGAGCTTCAAAGTCAACTCCATCATAAGCTATAGCTCTTGCAGGTGGAAAATCATCACCAAATTTGCCAAGTGCTCCTCTTAAATTAGGATTGTTAAGTGCTTTGTTAATATTTTCTTTGAAATTTTTATCTATAGGCATAATTCCCATTCCCCTTTCGATCGGAAGTCGGAGGTCAGAAAGAACCTCTGAAGTCGGTTATCAGTCGTCGGTCGTCAGTAAAGAACTACTTAAATCCGACTACCGACCTCTAACGACTAACGACCGTTATTAATCAATACATACTACTATTAAATATTCCGGTCCATGTACTCCAATTGTTAAAACTCTCTCAATATCAGCTGTTTTGCTTGGTCCAGTTACAAAAGCCATAAAACCCGGTGGCTTGTCTCCATAAGTTTTTTGAATCACATCAAGAGCGTCCTCAAAAGTAGGGATTATTGATTTTGTATTAATAATAGCTATATGAGTCAATGGTAATGTAGATACCAGCCTTTTATAAACATTTGTCGCATCTTGCATAATGGTACCAAGATTAGATATTCCTAAATCAAATTCCGAGATACAAATATCTGCCTGCTCAATTATATCTATATTTAAATCTGTTATAAAATCAATACCATCTTCCAAGGCCTGTTGTTTAACTACTTCCAAGTTAATTTTTTCAAGTGGCACTGATGCAACTTTTTTAAAACCACCATTTTTAATCTCATTATTTATTGCTTTTTCTGCTTCTTCACTAGAAACACACCTGATTACTTTCACTGTAAAAGCTTCTGCTTTTTCTTTGAATGTATTAAATAATGCATCAATATCCCGATCCATGATTTCCACTCCTCACATACATGATTTTATTATTATATCATGTTTCTTCTCAGAAAATTTATTAAAATAATACACAACTTCTTATTTATACTACTCTTAACTAAAAATGTTTTAAAAAAATAGTCATCCTGAAAGTGAAGGATCTTTATACAAGATTCTTCATTACATTCAGAATGACAAATTCGTTTTTTATATAACCGCTTTACTATAAATAGAAAGTTGCTACATGTAATTAAATTTTTTAAATTTATATCTATAAGTTCATTTTAAAAAATATCACCTATAACCATCGTTTGCTCTCTGCCCGGGCCCGTGGATACTATACTGGCTTTAACCTGCACCAGTTCCTCAATTCTTTCAACATACTTCTTAGCATTTAACGGAAGTTCTTCATAGTTATTTATATGCGAAGTTTGTTGTTTCCAACCCGGCATAATTTCATATACAGGTTCACAATTTGACAGTTTTTTAATACTTTGCGGAAACTCTTTTAGCGTTTCCCCTTTGTATTTATAACCTACACAGATTTTTATATTATCAAGACCATCCAAAACATCTAACTTAGTTATGGCAAGAGATGATATGCCATTTATACGTACAGAATATCTAAGAATTACCGCATCAAACCACCCACATCTTCTTGCTCTGCCTGTGGTGGTACCAAATTCATGACCTGCCTCACGCAATTGCTCACCTATACTATCTTTTAACTCAGTTGGGAATGGACCTTCACCAACCCTTGTTGTATAAGCTTTAACAACTCCAAGAACTCCTTTGATCTTTGTAGGACCTATACCAGCACCAATGGTGGCCCCTCCTGAAATGGGGTTAGATGATGTAACAAAGGGATATGTACCGTGGTCTATATCAAGAAGTGTTCCTTGTGCTCCTTCAAAAAGAATGTCTTTTCCATCATCATAAGCATTATTAATGAACAAAGAACAATCCACCAAATACTTTTGCATCTTTTGCCCATAACCTAGATAAGTCTCATACATTTCGTTAAAATCAAAACCTTTATGTCCGTAAATTTTATTTAAAAAGAAATTTTTCTCTTCTAAATTTCTCTTTAAAATTTCTTTAAATTCATCTGCATCCATTATATCTATCAACCTTATACCAAGCCTTGATATTTTATCCATATAACATGGCCCAATACCTCTTTTCGTTGTACCTAGTTTGAATGCACCTCTTTTTTCCTCTTGAAGCTCATCCAATAGCCTATGATAAGGCATAATAAGATGGAGATTTGTACTGATTTTTAATGCAGAGCTTTCGATATTGTTTGCTTGTAAATATTCCAACTCTTTAAATAGAATAAGTGGATCTAAAACAACACCATTGCCGATAATACAAGATTTGCCGGGATACAATATTCCAGATGGAATCAAATGTAATTTATATGTTTTACCATCTACCACTACTGTATGACCTGCGTTGTTTCCTCCTTGATATCTGCATATTACATCTGCCTTCTTAGCCAAAAAATCTGTTATCTTTCCTTTTCCTTCATCTCCCCATTGAGTTCCTATCAATACAACTGCAGACACTTGCAGCCCACCTCCCTAAACTAGACCTTTGGTCTTGATAACTTGATTTCAGCATTGTTTCAAGAACGCCTCCGTGCTCTTGCTACAAGCAATGCCAAGGTATATGCTTCGTTAGTATAGTTACCTTTTGCATTAATATTATAGATTTACTGTTTTTACATAAAAATACCCAAATGCAGACCCAATACTCGCCTTCTATTTGAGTAAAAAATATCTTCTTAGCCCCTAAAATCTTATCATAGATATTTTTGTAAGTCAATAACTGATATACTAATGCTTCCGGCCCCTTCATCCGTGTCCCCTTCATCCGTTACTATTCGGGATTTCCCTTTGAGTAATCAACAAATTTTGTAAACTCAGGTAAAAAAACAAGTTCAACAGTTCCTGTAGGACCATGTCTATGTTTAGCCAAAATTATTTCTGCTATGCCTTTTCTTTCGGATTCAGAATCATAATAATCAGGTCTATGAATAAACATGACTACATCACTATCCTGCTCCAATGCTCCCGATTCTCTTAAGTGGCTAAGGTTTGGTATTTTATCTTGCGTTTGCTCAACTGCCCTGCTTAACTGGGAAAGTGCTAAAACAGGTACATCCAATTCCCTCGCCAGACTCTTAAGAGATCGTGATATCTCCGATATTTCCTGTTGTCTGTTTTCTACTTTACGAGACCCTCTCATTAGTTGTATATAATCAATAATTATTAATCCAAGCCCCGCCTCAGATTTAAGCCTTCTGGCTTTTGCCCTAACTTCCATTACTGAAATAGAAGGAGTATCATCAATGTATACAGGAATTTCCGAAATATTTTCAGAAGCTCGAATCAGCCTCTTCCAATCCTCTTCATTTAAATTACCGCTTCTAAGCTTATGTTGATCCACCATTGCCTCTGATGACCATAATCTTTGTACTAGCTGTCCTTTTGACATTTCCAAACTAAATATTGCAACGGTGGTATTGTTACCAGAGGCTACCTTTTGAGCAATATTCATACAAAAAGATGTTTTCCCCATTCCGGGTCTTGCAGCACAAATAATCAAGTCACTTGCCTGCAATCCTGATAAAAGCCTATCTAAGTCTTTAAAAGTAGGTATTCCGGTAACGTCACCTTTATGTTGAGTAAGTTTTTCCACCTGGTCAAAGGTTTCTACAAGAATATCTTTAATATGACTAAAACCTTGTTTATGTTTTTTTTGACCAATTTCAAAAATCGTTTTTTCTGCTTCATCAAGAAGCTCCGCAGTATCTAAATTTCCATGATATGATTTATGTACAATTTGTGAAGCAGCACTTATAAGAGAACGCAAAACTCCCTTTTCAATTACAATTCCGGCATATGTTCCAACATTTGCAGAAGTAGGGGCCATAGAGGATAAAGCAGCTACATACGTAGCTCCCCCAACTTCCTCTATTTTATTATTTTGCCTAAGAGCTTCTACGATTGTAAGCATATCCACAGGTTTATTTTTTTCTGTTAATTCAATAATCACCTGATATATATCCCTATGGACTTGTCTGTAAAAATCCTCCGGTCTTAAAGTATCTACAACTGAATAAATTGCTTCCGGATCGGTCATTAAAGCTCCTAACACTGCCTGCTCAGCCTCTATACTATGTGGCGGCAATCGTTCTTCCATAACACTCATTTTTTATGCCTCCTGTTCAAGAACGCCTCGGTTGTTTAGCAAACCTTTTCTTTCTTAACGATATTATTGGTCAGGTTTTTTAACGCTTCTTCTACTGTGGAAACTGAAATTATTTCTACTCCTTTAAGGTCTGAAGAATAGTCTCGTTCATTTTCTTTGGGAATTATAACCTTCTTCATTCCTGCTTGTTTTGCACCATAAATCTTTTCGGAAATTCCACCAACAGGTTTTACCTTACCTTGTACAGATACCTCTCCGGTTATAGCTATATCCTGCATAAAAGGAATTCCTTTAATACAACTTAACAAAGCCAAGCAAATAGCCAGCCCTGCTGAAGGTCCGTCAATATTTCCTCCACCAATAATATTAACATGCACATCATAATTTAATAACTCTTCTCCTGTAACTCTTCTTATCACTGAAGCTGCATTAAAAACCGAATCTTTTGCCATACTTCCTGCGGAATCATTAAACCTAATATTACCCTTACCTTTTTCCCTGGCAGGAAAAACTACTGCCTCAATTTCTATAACTGAGCCAACAAACCCAGAAACACCTAACCCAAAAACTTTGCCAATCTCAGGCCTATTCTTTGCCTTTATTGTAACATAAGGTACCAACCTTGAGCTTTGGATAACTTCATAAATATCTCCCTCGCCAATAGACAAGTCTTTGTAAAGCCTATCTTTACATGTTTGCTGTTTATATAATACCAACCCATAAGCATCTGCAAGTATATTATTTGCTTTTCTGCCTTCTATGGTATATTCACTAATTATTCCCGAAACCATTGGTTCCAATTTAATATCCAACCTGCTTGCCGATTGATTTATTATTTGTTTTATATGACTTGGAGATAGAGGTTCGAAAAATATTTCTGCACATCGCGAACGAATAGCAGGGTTAATTTGATCCGGACTCCTGGTAGTAGCACTTATAAGAACAAAATCTGCAGGTGCACCTTCGTCAAATATTTTTTTTATGTATTGGGGTATTCTATCATCACTTGGATCGTAATAAGAGGATGTAAATTCAACTCTTTTATCTTCAAGAACCTTAAGTAGTTTATTTAACAATATAGTATCTAACTCTCCTATTTCATCAATAAACAGAACTCCGCCATGAGCATCTGTTACCAGACCAAGTTTTGGCTCCGGTATTCCGCTTTCAGCTAAATCCTTGCGAGCACCCTGATAAATAGGATCGTGAACCGAACCAAGAAGAGGATTTGTCACTTCCCTTGGGTCCCACCTTAAAGTAGCACCATTTACCTCAATAAAAGGAGCATTTTTATCAAAAGGAGATTTTTTCAGCTTTTTCGCAGCATTCAGAGCAATTCTAGCAGCTGTAGTCTTTCCTACTCCCGGTGGACCATATAATATAATATGTTGAGGATACGGAGAAGAAAGTTTTGACACCAATGCCTTTACCGCCTTTTCCTGACCAACAATTTCATTTAATTCCGTAGGTCTTAACTGTTCCATTGCAGATTTTGCAAGGCTTACGGAATCCTTTTTTTTCAATATTGCCAACTTTTTTAAGGTTTGAGCGTTTTCAGTATTTTGATTTTCTTTAAGAATCTGCATCTTTATTTCCTGATAGTATTCTTCTTGTCGCTCCTGCATTTTATATGCTATTTTTCGCTCTAATTCATCCTCTATGTTACGTAATGCAATCTGTTCTGCTATACCATCCTCAAGAGTTACTAATATTTTTATTGCTTTTTTTGCTGAAGGAATTTCTTCTATAGTAGGGTCTTCCATGACTATTTTTTGTAATGCTAAAAGCCTTTCTCCCACATGTGTTGAATTAAGCAAATCTAACGCATTAAGCTTACTTGCTTTTAATACCAGTCTATCGGTACCATACAAGTCACACAAAATAGTGAAAATAGCTTTTATCCTATCAACTATATCAATTTTATATCCTGCTTTTTTTAATGGTGGTAGCTCAATATCTTTTTCAAAATCCTTTATTAAATCTTCTGCTATACTAGACATAAGTAACTCCTTCCCTTACTCTGCTGCTTTTATCGTTATGTCAATTTCCCTATGAACTTCAGGATGTAGTTTAATTTTTACTTTATGTTCTCCTAAATTTTTTATAGGTTCAGCCAACTCTATTTTTCTTTTATCTACCTTAATACCAGCCTGTTCTTCAATTACAGATGCAATTTCCATAGTAGTAATAGCTCCAAAAAGCTTGCCTTTACCTGCTTTAGCTGTAATAATTAATGTCTTTTCAGCAATCTTGTCTCCATCCGCTTTAGCCTTGACTTTTTCTAACTCTTTTTCTTTGTTTTGCTTCTCCTTCGCAGCCTCCAAGTTTTGCAAGTTTTGCGAAGTAGCTTCAATCGCTAACTTTCTGGGTAACAAATAGTTTCTTGCATACCCGTCAGAAACATTTATTACATCTCCCTTGTTCCCAAACTTTTTAACATCTTGAATTAAGATTACCTTCATCTATAACACATCCTTCCGTCATCTTATTTCTTTTGAGATATATCCAACCTACGGTAATTAAACAAAGGATCAAATAGCCCTGTTACTAATAATATCATTATTGCGTACGGAAAGCCCAACACAATTATAACCAATAGAAGAATTTTAATTAAGGGAGAAAGATCCCACTTATAATAATAGAATACAAATACTGCTAACCCTTGGATTAAAAGTATAGGGGCGAGCATATATAAGATATTTCTGCCAATTATACTGCCTGTTTCCCAATCCATAAAGTTACCATACAGCATAAAGGCCAAACCCACAATCACTCCCCATATAAAATACCATGGTATCTGCCAGTGACGAAACATGGGTAATTCTCCAACTTCTAAGTTTAGCTTCTGTAAGGTCTTGCGAACAATAAAATAATTAACAAATGTTGTTGTCATTCCACCAATTACTATAATCGCCGGAATCAACCATAAAGCTTGGGTAAACATACGAGCCATTTCATCCCTTAATTCCTCTACTGTTGTCACGCCTTGCACTTCCAAAATTCTATCTAAAAGCCCCAAATTTTCATACATTATAAAAATATTGTCTTTAGCTTCTTCAAAATTAGCTGCTATAAGGGCTGCTATATCAGATAACCCCGTCACTAATAAAAATAATAACATACCTACTGCTGTAGAAATAGCACTTACCAGAGTCCCTACTATCATTATCTTTGAAAAGTCTGCTTTTTTACTGAAATAATAACTAAGTACAATACCCAGTGCTCCATATAGAGCAAGATAAACAAATGCCCGCAAAGGAGAAGCTAATATTATTATCAATATAGCTGCAGTAACAAAAGCCAAAACTCCTGTATAAAAACCCCTCCTAACTGCTACTACAACTATAGGCACTAGCCATATAAATACTGTAACTATCTGCAGCGGAAGAATATATATTCCAATTAAGGCTATCATGGCCGCTAATGCTGCCATAATAGCTCCTTCTACATAATTATTTAAATTCATCGGGTTGTTCATAAACTACACCTCATTCTACCTATGCAAAGAGGAGCAAACTTTTGCTCCTCTATCATCTGTCTATTCCATTGTAAATGGTATTAAAGCTATATGTCTAGCTCTTTTTATTGCAGCTGTGAGATGACGTTGGTGTTGAGCACAATTGCCGGAGATTCTTCTTGGTAGTATCTTTCCTCTCTCCGTTATATATCTGCGTAAACGTCCTGTATCTTTATAGTCAATATACTGTACCTTATCAACGCAAAAACTGCAAACCTTACGGCGTGAACGCCTGCGATCTTTTTTCATGGTTTGTCTCCTTAGTTTAACATATTAAAATGGGAATTCACTATCATCCGGTATTCCTAGTTCTTCTCCAAAATTTGTGTCATCAGGTGCCCCAATCTTATCTTTCGGCCAATCCAGAAAACGTACATTTTCAGCTATAACATCTGTAGCTTGTCGCTTACTACCATCTTGTGCCTCATAACTGTTTATCTGCAAACGCCCTTCAATAGCTACTAGCCTGCCTTTACCCAGGTTTTTTGCACAAACCTCAGCTAATTTACGCCAAACAACTATTCTTATAAAATCCGTTTCTCGATCACCTTGCTGATTGGTATAAGGTCTATCAACAGCTAGAGAAAAATTAGCCACAGGTATTCCCGAGCCTGTATATCTTAACTCTGGTTCTCGAGTCAGTCTCCCAATAAGAATTACTTTATTAAGCAACCAAGACACCCCCAAAATTTAGTACACTTGTCTACTCTTTTTTTGCTTCTGTTTCTGTCTCTACAACTGCCTCTGGTTCTACTTCTACAATTTCCTCTGCAACTGTATCAGTTTCTACAGCTGTCTCTGTATCTGCAGCTACATCAGTTTCTACAACTGTTTCTGCATCAGTATCAACATTAGCATCAGTACTAGTATCATCTAAACGGACAACAAGGTAACGAACAACAGATTCCGTTATCTTAAATATCCTCTCTAATTCCTGGGCTACCGCTGGCTCTCCCTGGAATAGAACTAGTACGTAATATCCTTCTTTAAGCTTTTTTACCTCGTAGGCTAATCTTCTTTTACCCCACAAGTCCATCTTGGTTATTACTCCACCCTGCTCAACTATCACACTGGTAAACTTTTCAATATGTTGTTTAGTTTCCTCTTCTGACAGTTCAGGATGTAAAATATACATACCTTCGTAATTACGCACTAATATACACCTCCTCCCTATGGTCTATGGCTCCATTTCAAAGAATGGAGCAGGGAATATCATGGCAATTATAGCACAAGCTGCACTTCAACACAAGCTTGTTAGTAAATTATTTGAAATTATTATTTGAAATTATTATAAACCATTATTATAAAAAAATTAATCAAATCACTTGTCAAGTTCTTGGGAATTTGAGCTAGATAATATTTCCTTTACCGACTTTTCAAACTTGGGTCTTGAAAGCATTAGGCTTCTTGTACATCCCAAACATTTAATTCTAAAATCTGCTCCGGTTCTAAGTATCTCCCACTTATCACTTCCACAGGGATGGTTTTTTTTCATCTTTACAACATCTCCCACTTGAAAGGGATATATCTTGTATTTGCTCATAGATTATTACCTCCCTCAGAGTGAATAGCTCTACGTGGATAGCCTTCCTCGTCCAGACCTTTTTTAAACCTTGTCAATAAATCTCTTTCAACTGCCCATTGTTCTCCCGGTATGGTTCTGGCAATTACCCTTACATTTACATTTGACTCAGTAACTCCAGTAATCCCTTGTACAACCGGTATCTCAACTATAGCATCAATTTCTTTATAAGCCTTTTCTGAAATGCTGCGAAGTATTTCTTGTGCTTTATCTATATCCATTTCATAAGCAATACCCACCACACATACAGCCAGCATATTGCTCCTGCTATAATTTACAACCCTTGCTATTGCACCATTGGGAATTATCTCTAAATGCCCTGTCCATCTTTTTATTTTTGTTGTTCTAAGACCTATTTCTTCAACAATTCCGATAGCACCACCGGCCTCCACAAACTCACCTACACGTAATTGATCCTCAAAGATAATAAAGAAACCGGAAATAACATCTCTCACAAGGTTTTGTGCACCAAAACCTACAGCAAGACCCAATACACCAACACTTGCCAAAATAGCTGTAGTATTAACATTAAAAGCTTCCAGAATCATAAGGCCTGCAATAAAGGAAATACTATAGGTTAAGATACTATTAACCAATGATCCTAAGGTTTGCACTTTAGGAGTAAGAACCGCACATTTACCTTCCTGAGATTTAGCAATCCAGTGTTCAACAAGAGAGCTTTTAAATTGAATAAGTAATTTGGCACCTATTAAAATAGCAATAACTCTTACTAACTGAAAACCAAAACCTTTAAAATCTTCAGTTCTAAAAATACTAATTTCAAAGACTTCCAAAATTATGAGAAAAGCAATAAAAAAACCACCATAAAAAACTACAGCCTTTAATGTTTTGTATACTACTTGCACCAACTGCGGATTAATTAAACTATTTTCTTGTTTTTGACAGTTAATAGCTTTATCCAAAAGTCTCTTGCACAGTTTTATCAAAATATATGCAACTATAACTATCAAAAAAGATAATATGAATTTTGCAGTAATATCGTCTACACTAACAAGGTTACTAATGTAGCTTACTAATTGATTCATTGCTCCTGCCTTCCTTCCACTTCTGCACCCTTAAGACTTTTAACCATCCGGGCTTTCGTAATTGCCTCAGAATTTGCAGCTAAACACTCCACTATTTTTTCGTCATTTGTATTATCCGACATTAACGCTAAGATTTCTAAAACCATATCGGTATCTACTTCAGGGTTGTTAAGATTATTTATTAATTCTAACACAGCAATAGAACCATACCCAATTAATACTTGCGCCAATCTTGCCGGTAAATAAGGAGTATCCTGTTTTAGTTCCTTTATTGCCAACTCTACTATGCTTTGGTTTTTGTATAATACCAAAGTATGTGCCACTTCAAAACGTACGGTTTCACGGTTATCAGCAAGTTTTTTAAAAATAAGATCCACTGCTTCAGGCGACTTTAATAAAGCTAGTATTTCCAGCGAATAAAGTATCTCGTTTTCACTTCCATTATTTAATTTATCATAGATTACTTTCATATAACCTTGGTTCTCTAATACAGCAAGAAACTGCTTTTGCAGATTAGGTTCCAAGTTTGAATAAGCTTCTCTTAAAACACGGGTTATCTCCTCATGTGAAAGATCCTGTATGCTATTAATAATTTCTGAAGAGATATTGTCTTCTATGGTCAAAAGTTTTCTGATTAGCTTATCTATCTTTGCATCTTTAAAATTTTTTTTGATAATAGTAAATAGGCTTTTCATTTTCCCTCCACAACAATCCTTTTACCCATAAATGGGATTGTTCTTCCTATTATACACCCATCAACACCATATTGTTTCAGAAGATTAATGAGTTCATCTGCCCTTTTGTTATCGATAGTTATTAATAGCCCTCCGGCTGTCTGAGGATCAGCTAAAATCTCCCTATATACATTATCCACATTTTTTTGCCACTGCACCTTGTTATCAACAAATTTTAAGTTGTTTTTAGCACCTGCAGGAACTGCACCCTTTCCTGCCAGATCAAAAGCCCCTTGCAGGATAGGCACCAAAGATAATTCTATCTCCATAGTAATATTACTGGCTTCAGCTACCTCAAGCATATGGCCAAGAAGCCCAAATCCTGTTATATCTGTGCACGCAGAAGCCTCGCATTCTGCCATTGCTTTTGAAGCTTTGTCATTAAGGGAGGTCATAGTATTAACAGCCTCCTCAATTGACCTCTCATCGGCTATTTTACGCTTAATACCTGTACTTATAATGCCGGTACCAATCGGCTTGGTCAAAATAATACTTTGACCCGGCTGTGCACCTGCATTAGTTATAACTTGCTCCGGATGTACAATCCCGGTTACAGATAAACCATATTTAGGTTCATTATCTTCTACTGTATGTCCGCCCAAGAGCACAGCTCCGGCTTCTTGAATCTTTAAATGTCCACCCTCTAATATACGGCTGAGAACCTTAATATCTATATTCTTAGGAAAGCAGGCAATATTCATAGCAGTTAGAGGCTTGCCACCCATTGCATAAACATCATTTAGCGAATTAACTGCTGCTATCTGGCCAAACACATAAGGATCATCAACCATGGGCGTAAAGAAATCCAGTGTCTGAACTAAGGCCATATCATTAGTAATTTTGTATACACCGGCATCATCCATTTTTTCCCTGCCGACCAGCAGGTTAGGGTCCGCGTTTTTTGGCAATTTATAAAGTATATTTGCCAATATATCCGGACCAATTTTTGCCGCTCAACCTGCTGCCCTGACCATTTCTGTCAGTTTTGTTTTTGTATCCATGGTTATCCCTCCTTTTCAATCGTCATTTATCAGTTGTAAATCATCGGTTGTTAATATCATCTCATCTGAAATATATGTTCTCCAATTAGCATAAACAATTCCAACAGATATGGAAATGTAAATGAATGGTAAATAGACGATGCAATAATACCATTTTGTGTAGCAGAAAGAACAATCACAGGTGAAAGTAAACCGATAATAACTGTAATTATAACTAAATTAATTGCAATCCCCAAAACAGCACCTGATAGTTTGTTAATAGGCCCTAGAGGTGTAATTGCAAATATCCTGGATAGCAAGTCCACTCCTATTTTTATTATAATACCCGTAACTACAAATAAAATAAGAAAACTTATACCGTTAAGGAACATTCCTGCCAACCCGTAGGCTATAAGCTCAGACAAGCTTACATCAAAAAAATTTTCATTAACTAGCAATCGGCTAATATTTTCACTAAGGTTTCTCTTTAAAAAATCCGGCAAAGCCATTTCTTGTATACCAGCATTTACAATAGCCATGCTAATATTATCAGCCTCAAAAGAAAAACTAGGCAATGGGATAAACCTTATTATAAATTCACCAGTACTGGTCACTATATCAAAGCTCTTGTCCAAATAATCAGCCAGGGATCGATGAAAAGATATAGCTAATAATATACTGGCTATCCATCCCAGTATCCCACCTAAGCTTTTGATTAGACCACTTTTAAGTCCTTTATAGAAACCCCAGACTATAATAATTCCTATTAAAATATCAAATAGACTCATGATTTTCTCCCCTAGCAGGGTTGGTTATGATTATTTTAACACAATTATAATAATTATACCATTTTAAGTGAAATGTTTGATAGAGATGCATTAATACAGCTGCTATCCCTCGAATTTTCTTTTTTAAATTATATTTTTTACAGCAAACCCTGTTTTATTCATAGATAATATTTAAAATGTTTATGCTAATTTGGATAAAAAAAATAAGGGAGACTTAGCTCCCTTATTTTTTATCTTAAAATATCCCGTGGACTGGCATCTGGTCTTTCCAAAACTGTCCAATCTAGAGGTGCTCTAAGTTCTGTCCATCTCTCATGTATTCCATCATCTTTTCTATCGTAGTCATGAGAGTTAGTAGCTTCTTGTATATATAGATAGAACCATGCATTTACGTTCATATTATCCGACCAAACTACCATACCTGGTAATAAATCTGCCAAGTTTTCCGGTTGACGGTTGAGCATACGATTGGTGATTGCCACTGTTTCTGCTCGAGTGATATTTTGGTTTGGTCTGAAGCTACCGTCTCCGAAACCTCTTATCCAGTCAAAATATCCTACTGCATTGATGTAGTTTTGAGCCCAGTGTCCATCAATATCGTTAAATAAATATGCTCCTGTATAACCTACCGGGTTTACTATAAAGCGTGACACCATAGTAACGAATTCTGCTCTTGTTATTGCTTGGTTTCCTCGGAATGTACCATCGGGATAACCTTCTATTATATTGGCGTTAGCCAGTGTTGATACTGCGTTGTTAAACCAATAATTTGATTCTACATCGCTAAATGGATTTTCTTGGCTCCATACATTGGCACGGAAGTTATCATCCAATAAACGGAAGAATATTGTTGCTACTTCAGCCCTTGTAATTTGACTATTGGGCCTGATTGTTCCGTCTGGGAAACCTATCAGATAAGCTTCATGATCCCCTGAGAATATTTCTATTTGCGATTGGAACCATACTGCATATACTGTCAAATTTGTTCTAGGCATTACGTCAGGTGGAGCATTAACCAAGCCATCGGCTATTGCTTCATCCCATTTATTTAGTGCTTCGTACCATGTTATACCTTCTAGTTCAAGACCCGGTCTTGTTGTTGTCCAACCTAGGAATCTCCAACCTTCTGCTGTCCCTGGTGTTAGGTGTCTATCAAGATTAGTACCTTGTGCTAATGAACCACTTTGAGTTTGGCCGGTTACAACTACTGCCGCCGGTATGTTTCTTATGGTCAATATTGGGTCCCGGTCAATAGGTCTGCCGCCTCCTGGTCCTCGAGCTTCTCTAACAAGGGTCATTGTGATGGTTTCATTGTGTGCATCTACTGCTGTTATTCTGTGAGTAGATGTTACAAAGTTCCGTGCAGTTGCGGTAAATAGATCATGGATAAACACACCATTTACTGTAAAGGTACCATCGTGATGTACAATAATTTCTGCTGTTGCACGATTTACAGTTAAGTCTGCTGCTGAGATCAAGTTGTTTGCTTCATCCACCACTCTTACTTCTAGATCATTAATTACTTGATAACCACTACATCCTGCATCACTGTAGGATAGATTGATTACAATCAATCCTATATATGCATCCTCTGGTGTAATTTGATGGGTACGACCCACAAAACCTGCTGCATTTGCTGCAAGTATATCACTGATTTTTGCCTTGCCATTTAGGTTAAATACGCCATCATCTCCGGTTATATTCTCACCATTTAGAGTCAGTCTTGCTGTTGTCACTAACATTGTTTGGCGTACTCCGTCTACTACTACTATTTCACCTTGTTCATCTCTCTCATATTGTATAACTTGTACTTCAAGTACTTCTATGTATACATACACATCCATTACGATAGTAATCATACTAGGATGTTCAAAATATGCTTCTGTTATCGTATGTGTAACATTTGCAAATCCTGGTGCACTTGCTATGAAGTTTGACCCAACCATTGGCCCTGTTATCATAGCCATAAATTCGCCTGCACCTATCAATGGTTCTACTACAATTTCTGGACTTTCATGTCTCACTGCTGCTCTGGTTATTGGATTACCATTGCGATCTACTACTCTGATGGTTGTCAGTGTCGCATCTCCTGGCTCTAGCACAAATAAGATGTTTTCTGCTACTAAATCTTCCGGAGTTATCGGACGGCTTTGTGAGCTAAATCCTGTTGCCCCTACTCCTATATTTTGGCCTATATGACTACCATTTAACATCATTGTCCAAATTCCAGGTTCTACTAATGTTGCTGTTACTCCTGTCGGAGGTGTAATACCTGCAATCGTCAGCGGTGTGCCTGGGTTTTCAATACTTTCCACTCGTACTGTCACTTCTACCGGTTCAAACCCTGTACCGGGATATTCTCCCAATACTATCGTGATTACTCCTGGGTATGTTAAGTCAGTAAAATATATCTCATGTGTATTTGCTCTAAATCCTGGTGCTACCGCTGTTATTATATCTCCTACATTTGAGCCGTCTAAACTTAACGCAAATGTACTTGCCGGGCCTCTTTCTTCTCCTGCAAATGTTAACATTGCTGTTGGCAACGGTGCTTCTACTCCACCTATTCTGCTTACTACATTTACTGTCACGTCTACTGAATAATATCCCCTGCCACTTCTTCCTAACACTATCGTGATTTCACGTCTATTTATATCTGCTTCTGTTATTGTATGCTCTACTGCAGCAAATCCATCAGCTACTGCTCTTAAGTTTGTGCCTATTGTACCTGTTGTCAGATATGCTCTAAATGTAGCACTGGTTCCTATTGCCGGTGTAATCATTACACTTGGATGAGTTAATCTTGCGGTTGTCACGGGACGACCTTCACTATCTACTACATTTACTGTTACAGATACCGGATCTCCCTCGTTAAGCAAGATCGTTATATTTCTTGCTGCTAAGTGCTCTGCTGTTATTGTTGTTCCACCCGGTGCAAAATTCGTTGCATCTGCACGGATAAATTGATCTATATGTCTTCCATCAAGCATCATTGTCCACACACCAGGCTCAACTAACGTTGCCGTTACCCCTGTCGGTGGCGTGATTGCCGCTATTGCTAATGGTGTATTTGGGTTTGCTGCATCTTCCACTCGTACTGTTACCTCTACCGGATCATAACCGGCACCTGGTGGGTATGCTCCCAATACTATCCTTATTATTTGCGGATATGCTAAGTCTTCAAATGTTACTATATGTGTATTTGCATTAAAACCCGGTGCTACTGCACTTATTGTTTGACCTACATTGGAACCATTAAGTGCCAGTATAAAGCTTCCGTTATTTGCCGGCTTAGTTGCTCCACCAAATGTTAAGGTTGCTGTTGGGATCAGTATTTCTACCCCATTTGCTATACGTACCACATTTATTGTCACATTCACATTGTCTGCTACTGTTGCAGGTAATGTAATTGTGATTCTTCCATCGTACATATCTTGAGTTGTTATTATACGGTCTATTGTTCTAAATCCTGGTGCACTGGCAATAAAGTATGTTCCTGCCAATGCTCCTGTTACGTTAGTTTGGAACCTACCGTATACGTTATTTCCACTAGTATCTTCATATATATCTATTGTTGCTGTATTTGTACTATGGCTTAATGCTGCTGTTGTTATTAATATGCCTCTTTCATCCACTACATCTACTATTATTTCTGTTGGCCATGCACCACCTAAACTAATAGTGATTTCTCGTGGATAAGCAAGGTCTTGGAATGTTATCGTATGACCTACATTGGCAAAGCCATGTGCTGAACCGGTAAGCATCGTTCCTACATCATCACCTGTTACTACCATTGTCCATATACCTGGAGTCACTACCGCCATTTCTAATCCTGCATCGTTTGCAAGACTTGCTAACGCAAATGGTACTCCCGGTGCATTAATGCCGTCTTCTACTGTTACCGTTAATGTTACCGGTTGATCACCTGTTAAAGTAATTGTAATTGTGCCATTATATAAATCTTGTTTTGTAACAGTATGTGTGTTTGCACCAAAACCCGGTGCTACTGCTCTAAAGACATCGTCAATGTTAGAACCATCAAGTTCAATGGTGAATATACCTATAGCCGGGTTAGGTGCTTGTACATTCACACCTTCAAGGGTCAAGCTGGCAGTAGGTATTAAAATACCTGCTCTATTTTCCACTCTTACAGTTACCGTTTCTTCTTCATATCTACCATCACCAAGTACAATAACAATTGTACCCACTGCTGCATCTGTGGCAGTTATAGTATGTTGCCTTGCTGCAAAACCACTTGCCACTGCTGTAAGTACATCATGAATATATGCACCGTTTACTGTAAAGGTACCATTGTTATGACGGTAGATTGTTGCTGTTGGATTATCTGTTATCATTAAAGTTGCTGTATTAATTAAGGCACCTGTAACAGAACCTCGCCTTACCTCTACTGTAAGGTCATTAATTGGCACAAGTTCTGTAAGGATGATTACCTTATAACCGGCTATTGCATGAGAAGCTAATTTTTGTGAATCTACACTTACAAAACCAGGTGCACTAGCTGTAAATATATCATTGACAAAAGCTTGTGGCACTATAAATACACCAGTATTATCACCACTTTTTTCATAAATTATGTTACGGTGAAGCCTTGCACCGGTTAAGTTATTTCCTTGCACGTCTCTTACATATACCCTTAAGTTTTCAGTTCCTTGAAACAGACTTAAAGTTACAAATGCAAAGTTATTTCCACCCCATGTGCTTGCCGTTACATTATACTCTGCCGTTGAAAAACCCGGTGCTGTAGCTGCGAGGCGTCCGGTACTTGGATTATTAAGTCTGTGTACAAACACATACCCATATTCCGGTGAATCTAAACTAATGCTATTAAAGTTCACATCTGCATTTGCAGGGTCAATAGGATTGCCTGTAAGAGCACACTCTAGGCGTACAAACAACATATATTGATTGTCAGTACCAGGTGTAAGGTAAATATTTGCTGATGAAACCTCTCCCATGATAATTACCGGGCTTGGTACCGATACATTGCTTGAGAAATTAGGATGGCTTCCAAATACTATATATTCGCCATCAGGCAACGCAGGAAATTCATAAAATCCGTCTGTTGCACTTGTTGTTGTTCCATAAACTTCACCGGTAACAGTGTTAATCACCGTAACACTTGCACCTGCTATTCCATCGTTAGTATCTGCATTACGCACGAAACCGATTAAAGCTCCTGCTGATTCTCTCTCAATTACTATGCGAACTTCGCCTGTTGAGAGAGCTGTGTTAACACCAAGATTTACTTCATCATCTACAAAACTGATGCTTCGCTCATATTCCACAAAGCCCGGTGCTTGAACAGTAAACATTTCACCGTCTGCCATTTCTTGAACAACAAACACACCGTTACTTCCTGTTACAGTATGAAGATCATCGTCAGCTTCAATTGTGGCATTAGTAACTAAACGATCGATATATGTGTCTTCCGACGTTGCTATACGTTCATATACTCTTACATTTATATCTGCAACTCTTTCCATTTCAACATATACATGCTGTAAACGCACGTCTTCATCTGTAAACATCAGTAACTCGCCAAATTCATATACCTCACTGGTTCTAAAAC
>JGI20163J26743_11538349_pt1 | contig 19914 bp, 11 predicted proteins | sample TergutCu122P1_FD_26743 | JGI IMG/M metagenome (IMG submission 26743) | reverse complement strand
ATTCAACAAGAAATATTTTTCTCCCGTTTCGCTCTAAATCTCGAAACTGCTCTTTATTCCGACGAGATTTTCTCCTTGCTACAGTATCTTGACTTTAACGAAACTGCTGTCTGTGCTTGAAGTGCCGCTTTTACGGGCTTTCTTGTAAACTGGTGATGTGTTAGTTTAAGCATTACTACTCCCCCAACTCTACATTCGCGTTGTACATACTGATATTCCCCGCATAATTTTCAAAGGTCATTCCTTCATCTTGGTAAACCAAAATCCGCGTACTCACTTTATCAATAAAAAACGTGTCGTGGCTTACGAAAATAACCGCGCCGGGGAAGTTTACAAGGGCGCATTCCATGCTTTGTATGGATGTGATGTCCAGGTGGTTTGTTGGCTCGTCCAATATAATTGTGTTACAGCCGGAGAGCAGGCATTTGGCAACGGCAACCCTTGCCCGTTGGCCGCCGGATAGGTTCACTATTTTGTCTGCCAAGGTAAATTCCGAAAAACCTAACAGTTCCAAAAACCTGTTAATCCTTTTGCGCGGGGCAGAAAACGCCATGCCGTAGACGTTTACATTATGGGAAACCGTGTCGTTTTCGTCCAGTTCGTCCAGCACTTGATTGAAATATATCATTTTTGCCCCGGCACCCCAGGATATTTTACCGCTTTGGGGGGTTATTTCTTTTGTCAGGGCTTTTACTAAAGTGGATTTGCCGCAGCCGTTCCGCCCGATAATTCCCATTCGCTCGCCGCCGAACAATTCGAAAGTTACGCCCCGGAGTATTTCTTTGTCCTCGTATTGGAGGGAAATATTTTCGACATTGACAATTTTGTTGGGGACATGTAGGCCCTGGTACAGCGTGGTGACAATGCTTTCGGAAGGAAGAGGTGTGGCCTTTTTGCTTATGCTTGCCATTTGCCTGCCAAGCCTTTTATTATCGCGGTTTTTAAGCATTTTGGCAAGTTCGGCCCGGTCTTTTATGGCGTTTTCTTCCATAATAAGCAGCTCTTCCTGGTGAACAAACCCCCGCTCCAATTCTTTGCTTCGTATTTTTTTCTGCCGGATATACTCCGAATATCCGCCTTGGTATTCGTACAACCCGTTGTTTTCAATTTCAACAGTCCTGGTTGTAACCGTGTCAAGGAAACACCTGTCGTGAGACACGGCAATAACCGTTGCGGAACTTTTCTTAAGCCACTCTGCCAACCATGTTACACCTTCCGTGTCCAGGAAGTTTGTAGGCTCGTCCAGCAGAATAATGTCCGGGTTTTGTATTAACAACTGGGCAAGACTTGCCCTGTTCCGCCACCCGCCGGATAGCTGCATAACGGGAAGGAGTTGATGTTCCTCGCTAAAATTTAGCTTGGACAAAACCGTGGCAATTTTGTACTTGTAATTCCATCCGTCAAGCCTGTCCATTTCAAAAAACAGTTCCATTTGCCTGTTTACAAGCCTTTTGGACTCTTTATCGTCTTGACAGTTGGCTATGGCGATTTCAATTTCCTTCAGCTCCGCCTCAAGCTCGTGTACCCTGTAAAATTCTTTATCTAAAATATCCAATATACACTCGCTGTCATTTAACTCGGAAAATTGCGAAAAATAGCCGAAAGTCAGCCCTTCATCAATAGAAATTTCGCCGCTTGCCGGTTCTTCCCGCCCTAAAATTAACTTGAAAAGAGTTGTTTTTCCGCTGCCATTCTTGCCCACAAGCCCAACTTTTTCAGACTTATCAATTCTAAAATACACATCGCGCAGTATGGTTTTATTTTCGTACTTTTTTGTAACCGCGCTTATTCTAATTACGCTCATAGTGTCCCTCGTCGCATGTAAATATTTATTTATGTAAGATTTCGGCTGCCTCATTACTAAAGAAAACGATATATTCCCTAAAGCGACTATCGATTAGTGCCGAAGGCAATCATCGATTCGGAGCATTAGGGAAATATCGTTTTCGAAGCCAGGGAAACAGCCCAATATTTTACGCCTGCTCTTTTTTCTCTTTCAACATCATGTACCATGCAGAGCCGGACAAGCATACAGATGAATAAGCACCAAACAGCAAGCCAACCATTATCGGTAAAGTAAATTCACGTATTGCGGGCACACCAATTATCCACAGTACAAGTACCACCATAAAGGACGAAAGTGTAGAGAACAATGTACGGCGCAGGGTTTGTGTAACACTGACGTTAATAAGTGAATCATTGCCCGTTTTAGGCAAGCGTACACGGTTTTCCCTTATACGGTCGAAAATAATAATTGTGGCGTTAATGGAATAACCTATGGTTGTAAGCATTACCGCGATAAACGCATAGTTTAGCGGAACGCGGAAGATCATGTAAACACACAGAACAACCACAGCGTCATGAAGCTGGGCAAACACCGCACTGGCACCTTTGCGTACATCGCGGAAGCGCAGCGTAATATACAAAAGCATCCCGATGGTTGCAATTACGATTGCAACCATGGCATCACGGCGCATTGCCGCACTAACGGCGGGGCTAACGTCGGAGTATGTGAAGGCTTCGTTATCCAGGTTAAAGCGTTCGGTAAAAGCTTGTACCAATGCAATACGCACAGCAGGGTCTACCTGCGTTGTACGTATCAATACCTCGTTTGTGCCAAGTATCGCTTGTACTTGCGGGGCCGATTCGCCTGTAATGTCACGGACAATAGACTCAATCTCGCTGTTTTGGAAAGGCTGCCCGATATCAATTGTAAAAGATGTACCGCCCGAGAACTCTACGTCCAGGTCAAAGAAGCCATTGCCGTTAATTTGATTAACTACGGCAAATGTAAGCCCTATGGCAATTACTGCTGCAGAAAAAGCTAAATATTTTTTACGGTTTTGTACAATTGGATATTCAGATGTATCCGGCTCTACTTCACGGCCGTTTGCCGCTTCAAGCGCGTCTTTTTGTTTTTGGTTAAGAATGTGTGCAGGCTTAATTATGTTCATGTTAATTAGGCAGCTGACAGCAATACGTCCCACCAACAGGCTTGTAAACATGGACAGTAAAATACCAATGATCAGCATTTGTGCAAAACCCATGATTGGGCCTGTACCAAGCTGGAACAGTACGACACCCGCGATAAGCGTAGTAATGTTACTGTCTAAAATAGCCGGCAGTGCGCGGCGGTATCCGGTACGCATTGCGGCCCGTAATGTTTTTCCGCTTGCCACTTCTTCGCGGATACGTTCAAATATAACAATATTCGCGTCCGTGGCCATACCGATAGACAGTATCAAACCTGCAATACCGGGTAAGCTCATGGTAATGCCCAAGCCGCTTATAATTAGAAGGAATAAAGTCCCGTCCAAAATTAATGCCAAATCTGCTGCTATACCGAGTGTACGGTAAACTGCCAGTAAGAAAATAAGCAGTAAAATAACCCCGATAATACCCGCGATAACGCTTGTCCGCAATGCATCCGCACCAAGGCGCGCACCTACCAGGTTCATACTGATAACGTTCAACCCAAAAGGCAATGAACCCTGGCGGATTTGTGTGGCCAGCAGGTTTGCGGTTTCATTTGTAAAGTGTCCGCTTATAACGGCAGTACCGTCGGTTATTGCCGAGTTTACTATTGGGGAGCTAATCATTTCATCGTCCATCCAAATCATTATCGGACGGCCAATGTTATTTCGTGTCGCGTCGGCAAATAACCGTGTTCCTTCACTTGTAAACTCTAGGTTTACAACTACTTCCGGCACACCGTGAGCAGTAGCCTGTACGCCTGCATTAGCCCGTGATACATGGGCACCGGTAAGCAAGACATTGCCTGCCTGGTCTGTAAAGGTAAGCATTGCCGTTGCGCCAATTTGTGCTACAGCGGCTTCCGCGTCTGCTACGCCGGGGATGTCTACACGGATTTGCCTTGCGCCTTCTTGGGCGGTAGTTGCTTCTGTATAGCCCCGCGAGTCAAGTCTGTTACGCAGCAGATCATTGGCTGCCGCCATATCGGCTGATGACGGGTTGTGGATGTCTGCTTCATACAAAATGCTAACCCCGCCTTGTAAGTCCAGCCCTTGCCGGATATTGACAATACTCAAGTGCCTTTCGGTTCCGATACCAAATACAATAACAGCTATTAAACCTGCCATTACTACTAAAATTGCTGTTAATGTTAGTGTACTCTTGCCTTTCATTTGTGGCCTCCATTATTCTTCATTAAATACAACCTGTGGATTATATCATATTTTTATCTTTTCATACACATCAAATGCATTATTGTAAAAAACATCTTCATATGTGTGTTCCGGGACTATTTTTTTGCAAAATTCCACATAGGCTTTAAGGGGGGCTATTGGCCAATCTGTACCAAATACAGCGCGTTTGTAATTGTTAAGATACACAAGCCCTTGTGAATAATGCTGCATAACTAATTGGCGTTTTTCTGTTGCGGCTACCAATTTTTCATCCCCTGCCAGCAGCCCGGATATATCCAGGTAAACATTCCGGTTTTTATACGCCACTTCGCAGGCATCCATAATCCATGGGTCACCCATGTGGCATAAAAGAAACTTTGTATCGCGGAAGGCAACAGCAACACGGTCTGCCGCCAATGGGTGTGAGTATTCCAACAGCCCTTGCTCGCTGTAAGTATCCCCGGTATGAATTGCTACGGTTAGCCCATGCTCTGCCGCAAGGTTGTATATTGGCGCATATATTGGGTCGTGGACATAATAATGATAATACCCTGCATAAATTTTGAAACCCACAATTGTTGGGTCAGTTTTTATGACTTTACGGATACGCTCCACAGCGTCGTCATTTAATGTGTACGGGTTAATGCCAAGACAAGTGAAGAAATTTGGCGGACGTTCCGCCAGGTCGGCAAACATGGGTGTCTGCGCAGTTTTATCCGGGAAGGCAAAGCGGGATGTTTCTACAAGCCCCATGCATATACAGCCTACAATACCGGCCTCTTCCCGTTCTTTTACAAACCCGTGGTACGAGTAATCCACGCCGGATTCGTCTGCCGCGCCGTAAAAGGCTTGTACATTAGAAAAATGCATATGTGCGTCAAAAATTTTCATTCAGCAATCTCCTTTACCCCCTGATATCAGGGGGTGTGTTATAGGCGGGCAACCCGCTCTTTATCAAGCCTATACCTCTTCAAAGAAAATGTCAAATAAATGTTTGACATTTCATAAAATTTATGGTTGTATATATAGTTGTTTGGAGCAGTAAATCCACAGAAACCCGAAGGGGCGATTTTTCAGGATAAAATCCAAAAAAACATATTACAAGGGTAAGGGGGTAGACACAATGCCTCGTCTTATTGAGCTTAAAAACATCTTGAAAGTGTATGGTAAGGCAACGGTCCTTGACCATGTAAATTTATACATAAGGCAGAATGAATTTGTCACACTGCTGGGTCCAAGCGGTTGCGGCAAAACCACTACTTTGCGTATTATTGGTGGTTTCGAGCAGCCCACTGGTGGTGACTTGCTTTTTAATGGGGAATCTTTGTTAAAAACGCCGCCGCACAAACGGCAGCTTAATACGGTATTTCAAAAATACGCTTTGTTTCCTAATATGAATGTATTTGAAAACATTGCGTTTGGGCTAAAAATAAAAAAGGTTTCCAAGTCTGTAATCGAAGATAAGGTTAAAGCCATGCTAAAAATGGTTAACCTGGAAGGCTTCGAAAAACGTGTGGTAACGCAGCTTTCCGGCGGGCAGCAACAGCGCGTTGCAATTGCCCGTGCATTGGTAAACGAGCCCCAAGTTCTTCTTTTGGACGAGCCGCTGGGTGCCCTTGACCTTAAACTTCGCAAGGAAATGCAAGTAGAGCTTAAAAACATGCAGCAGGCCTTGGGCATTACATTTGTGTATGTAACCCACGACCAAGAAGAAGCCCTTACTATGTCGGACACCATTGCCGTAATGAACGAAGGCAGAATTCTACAAATTGGCACCCCGGAGGCAATTTACAACGAACCGAAAAATTCTTTTGTAGCTAATTTTATTGGGGAAAGCAATATAATTCCCGGCATAATGCGCACCGATTTTAAAGTTACTTTTGCGGGTTACGATTTCCCGTGTGTAGACAAGGGTTTTGGCCAAAATGAGCCTGTAGATATTGTTGTCCGCCCGGAAGATATCCGTATTACAACAAAAGAAGACGGCGCACTTGTGGGCGAAGTTGTAAACGTAACCTTTAAAGGCGTACACTACGAAATGCGCGTGGATACGGGCAGCTTTACATGGAAGGTGCAAAGTACAGTCCAGTCCCCTGTCGGTTCTACGGTGGGGATAACTATTGCACCCGATCTAATTCATGTAATGACAAAAACCGCACCCCCGGACATTAATGAGGGTAACGCTTTATGAAACGGCTTTTTACGTACCCATATGTAGTTTGGCTTTCTATTTTTGTAATCGCGCCGCTGTTACTTGTTGTTTTTTACGCATTTACGGGCACAAATGCATATGGTAATACGTATTTTACTTTGCGGAATATGCAGAAATTTTTTGAAGGTATTATAGAAGGGCAGCCTTTTTTCCAAAGAATTTATATCCGGGTAACAGTGCGCTCACTTAGAATGGCTTTTCAAACTACTATAATTTGCTTTGTACTTGGGTATCCACTTGCGCATATACTGGCCAGTAAAGGTTTCCGCAATAAGCCAATTTTATTGTTTCTGTTTATTATGCCTATGTGGATGAACTTCCTTGTACGCACATATGGCTGGATGACAATTTTAGAACGTAACGGCATTATGAACAACATTCTGGGGCGGCTAAACCTACCGGCAATAGACATTTTATTTACAGACCAGGCTGTTAGACTTGGGATGGTATACAATTTCCTGCCGTTTATGGTATTGCCTATTTATACTGCTCTTACAAAAATGGACAAGCGGATTATTGAAGCGGCGCAGGACCTTGGCGCAAGCCCGGGAAATGTATTTTTGCGCGTAATTTTTCCTTTAAGTATGCCCGGTGTAGTTAGCGGAATAACTATGGTTTTTATGCCGGCGGCGGCAACCTTCATTATTCCTAATTTGCTTGGCGGCGGGCAGTTCTTCCTTTTAGGAAACCTTGTAGAACAGCAGTTTTTACTGGTTGGCAACTGGCATTTCGGTTCTGCCGTAGCTGTTGTTATGATGGTTCTAATGTTAGTAAGTACATTTATCCTGTCGCGGTTCGACCGTCAAGAGGAAGCAAGTGAGGGGGGGATGCGGCTGTGATTTATGCCTTTTCTAATGCGCTTGCGGTTTTAAAGCGGTTTTACCTGGGGGCCATTTTATTTTTCATGTATGCCCCCATTGCCGTACTGATAATCTTCTCATTCAATGACTCCCGTTCCCGCGGGACATGGGAAGGTTTTACACTGGACTGGTACATCCGGTTATTTAACGACCAGCACACCCAGCTTGCCTTGCGCAATACCGTGTTAATAGCGATATTTTCTACTATTTTTGCCACAATTATAGGCACGGTTGCGGCAATTGGCATTGATAAGTTAAAAAAACGTTCTCGCACTGCCATAATGCTGGTAAGCCGTGTGCCTGTAATGATGCCGGATATTATAACAGGGCTTTCCCTAATGATGTTATTCCTGTTTGTGTTTAGAATGCTGGGTATTGGCAGACTTGGCTTTGGTACAATGCTTTTGGCTCACGTTATTTTTAATGTACCCTATGTAATTTTGTCTGTTACCCCCAAACTAAGACAACTTGACCCCAACTTGTATGAAGCCGCGCTGGATTTAGGTTCCAGCCCTTTACGGGCTTTTGTACAAGTTATTCTGCCGGAACTTTGGCCGGGGGTTGTAACCGGCGCAATGTTGGCATTTACTTTGTCAGTTGACGATTTTATGGTTAGTTTCTTTACCACAAGCCCGGGGGTTCAAAACTTGTCAATAAGAATCTTTTCTATGACCCGCCGTGGTGTGGACCCAAGTATTAACGCGCTTTCCACTATTATTTTTGTTGTGGTTATGGTTATGCTTATACTAATTAACAGGCGTGACAGACAACTTATACGCAAAAACGTGGAAGACGGCACGGATGAGTAGCCCACTAACCCTTTTGGGGGAAATATATAGGAGGAATGGTGAATGAAAAAAACACTGGTAATGTTAGTACTGGCTTTAGTAGCCGCATTGGCCTTTACGGCCTGTAACAATGCTTCAAATGAATCTGTAACACATCCGCCGCTTAACGTAGCAAACTGGGGCTTGTTTATTTACGAGCCGGTATTGCAAATGTTTGAGGAAGAGTATGGGATTAGAATTATTTACAGCACATATTCCACCAACGAGGAATTGTATACCATGATCGCCCATGGCGGCGCAGAGTTTGATGTTATCGTTCCGTCAGACTATATGGTAGAGCGTATGATTAACGAGGGCTTACTTGCGCGGCTTAATTGGGACAACATTCCCAACGCAAGTTATATTTTTCCTCATCTTCAAGGGATGGCGTTTGACCCGCAAAACCTTTACTCGGTACCGTATAAATGGGGGACTTTCGGAATCGTTTATAATACAACCAAGGTAGACCAAGTAGTGGATTCTTGGCATATTCTTTGGGACGAGCAATATGCAGGCGAAATTTTTATGTACAACAGCTCCCGCTGTACAATGGGTGCCGTACAAAGAATGCTGGGCTTCTCTATGAACAGTACAGACCAGGACGAGCTTAACCAAGTTAGAGACGCGTTAATCCGCCAAGCTCCACTTGTTCGCGCATTTTTAACAGACCAGATAATAGACAACATGATTGGCGAAGAAGGTGCTTTAGCTACTGTATACAATGGATGTGCAAGATGGATAATTTACTACAATCCGGATCACAACTTTGTGGTGCCCAAAGAAGGGTCGCAAGTATGGTTTAATTCCATGGTTGTCCCCGCAACCAGCCGCAATCAGGCTAACGCGGAAAAGTTCATTAACTTTATGAACCGCCCGGATATTGCGTACCTTAACACCCGTTACACCCGGTACTCTACATCAAACAGGGGCGCGTTTGAACGGGTTCCGGTGTACTGGCAAAACTGCCCTATATACTGGCCGGATGCCGAAACCCTTGCCCGTGGTGAAGTATTTGTAGACCTGGGAGACTTTAGAGGCGCGTTTGAGCTTGCATGGACGCAGATAATGCTTGCAGGAAACTAAAAAATTTTATCCCCCAAAAAAAGTGTAATGTTTTCACTGTTTTGGGGGTTTTGTTTACATATGACTTTTACTACGAAAGGTTGTGCATTTATGAAAAAATTTATCGCGTTTTTGCTGGTGGCGGCACTGATACTTCCTATTTTTGCCGCTTGCGGCAGGGGAAATAACGCCAATACGGTTGTTGTCCCCCCAATTATCGAAGCCGGTGACACTACCGTAGCTTCACGTTCGTTTGGCATTCAACAGCTTGTGGCAGAAAATCCGACTGCCGAGCATTTAAGCTTTGCGGACCATACATTTTCCGAGGAACTGCTGGTGCCCCGTGATGGGTACGTTCTTGTGCCCACCATGTACAGTGCAGCGGGCATTGATACGTTAAGTTCATTTTTCCTGCGGACCCCTTACGCAATACCGGCAGATGCCCCAACGCCGCCAATTTCAATAGATAATCAGCCGCCTCCTTCTATAACGCGGGAAGGTACTAATACTTTTCTTGTAACCCCTGCCGTACCCCTTACACCCAATTCAGTGTATGTGGTAAGGTTTGTAAGAGAAGTTTCGCAGGATATTACATGGGCGTTTCAAACGGCCACACGGTTCGAAATTACAACTACCCTGCCACGGCACCAGTCTACAAACGTGCCTGTACGTACGGGCATAGAAATAAATTTTTCCATTGAAGGCGAGACAAACATAGCCGATTATTTTAGCATTTATCCCCATGCGGAAGGAAGGTTTATCCGCCGTGGCAACACTTCTATTTTCATGCCAACATCGCCGCTGGAATATCTGCAAGTTTACACGGTTACCGTAAGGGCCGGTGTTACATTGGAAGGCATCGATAAAAAAACAACTACAGACCGGGTATTTTCCTTTGAGACAGCCCCTTCATCTGCACATGCGGACCGCGAGTGGACTCCCCGCGTGCATTTTTCCAGGCTGCATGTGGAGTTCCCGTCATTTGCACCGCCAAGTGTGAGCTTTTGGTTTAATTACGACAGGGGCAGAGGCGTTGCACGGCCTGTAATAAATGTTGGTGTGTACCGTATTGATGACCGGGCGGACGCTATCGCGGCGGTTAACAGACTTGCCAACACCCCAAATTGGATTTGGGCGCATAACACGGTAAAAGACCGCTTAATTGATGTGTCCGACCTTACCAGGGTGTATTCCTCCCGCATAACGGATAGGCACGAAGTAAATTGGAACGAGGTATTTACACTTTCAACCACCCTGCCCCCGGGCTACTATGTCCTTAATGCCGTAGTTGAGGGTTCCAATAGCCAGGTGATAATACAAATTACAGACTTGGCGGTACAGGTTATTGCCGATGACAATATGGCACTTGTGTGGGTTAACGACATGACAACGGGCTTGCCCGCCGCAGCAAAAGTGTATGACCCCATAGACGATACAACCTATGAAACAAGCGCGTACGGCATTGCTGTTGTAGAGCGGGGTATGTCTGCGGGGGAATATGTGATTGTTACCGCGGACAACGGTATGGAAAACGTTGTGTTTATTCAGCCGTCGGCGTTTCAGTCTTTCCACCAATGGGGCGGCTGGTGGTCCTGGCCTGTGGCGGAAGCCTCTTGGGATATGGGCTGGTCCCCTTCCCCGTGGTTTTGGTCCACAGACGCCAACAGCAACTATTGGACGGCGTTGCAGTTAGACCGCACATTATTCCAGCGCAATGATACAATGTCTCTTTGGGGTTTTGTGCAAAACCGTCATCAAGAAGAAAATATAACTCACGTGACCGCCATAATTACGGAACACGCTTGGTGGCATTCACCGGAACGGGACACATTACACAGGCAGAATATCCCTGTGCAGTACGGTTCGTATTCCGGTGAAATTAGGCTGCCCCATTTAGACCCGGGCTTTTACGAACTCGCCATTTATCACGGCGATAATGCTTTAAGCTCTATATTTTTCAGTGTTCAGGATTACGCGAAACCACCCTACCGGTTAACTGTGTCTGCAGACAAAGCGGCGGCATTTATAGGCGAAGAAATTACCTTTACTGCCAGAACGGAATTTTTTGAAGGCACACCTGTGCCGGATTTACAGCTTTCTTACTGGATGTGGGGGCACAACCTAAGAACCCCCGGTGGCGGCAGTGCCACGACGGATATAAACGGCTTTGTAGAACGGACAATAAGACTGGCTCCTATGGACGCCGCTGCCCAGGGAATATTCCACTTGCAATTTAGCGCGGAAGCAACTTTGCCGGAGATAGGCTGGGTACATGAAACGGCCTCTGCCCGTGTGTTTATTAATGACATTCACGTGCGCCCAAAAGCAACCCGCACAGAAGGCAACGCGTCCCTTTCTATAGATGTCCGCAACATTACCATTGACAGGCTTAATGACGGAACTGCCAAACATGGCGGCGACTTCCTGTGTGACCCTGTAGCCGGTCAAGAATTACAGGTAGAAATTTTCCGCGTCTATTGGGAACGTATCCGCGACGGGGAAAGATACGATTTTATCACAAGACAAGTAGTGCCAAGGTACCGTTACGAGCGCAGAGAACAGCGTCTTCAGCAATTTACACTTACAACAGATGAAAACGGCGAAGCGTCCAAGGATTTTACCGTCCCTAACCGCAAAAACGAAAGCTACGAAGCGCGAATAACCACCACAGACGGCAATGGGCGCGCAATTCGTCATAACGCGTTTATTGGCCGGGATTGGTCAAGCTTTTTCTGGAACGCCGGTGAAGATATGCCGTTTTTATACGGTGCAAGGCCACTTAACGAAGGCTACGACATAGGCGACGAAGTTGAGCTTACAATAATGAGTGGCACAGAACCCGTGACCAGGGGCAACTTCCTGTTTGTTGTGGTGCAGGACGGAATTATGAGTTACCACATCGGGGAAAATACTCTGTCGTTTACATTTGACGAGAAACACGTGCCAAATACAACAGTATTCGCCTATCATTTTAACGGACACACGTATCATACAAGCGGGCAAATGAGCCAACGCCTGCGCTTTAACTCCTCTACACGCAACATGGTACTAACCGTGGAAACCTGCCGGGAAAGCTACAAACCCGGTGACATGTCTACAATTACCGTAACCGCCACAGACTTGGAAGGCAACCCCAAAATCGCCAATGTAAACATCAGCCTGGTGGACGAAGCCTTGTTTGCCCTGATGGATTACTCTGTAGACACACTGGCCATGCTGTACGGCATGGTAAATGACAGGCTGACTTTTAGCATGGCAACCCACAGTACTTTTATAAGTGACGGGATAGAAGAAGCGGAGCTTTTTGGCGGATGGGCTGCCGATATGGCAGTTCCAAGCCCCGGGGTCCCTGCCGTAGCCGCAGAAGCTGCTATGGATGACGGCGGTGGTGGCGGCGCGCAAGCTACTATCCGCGAGCGGTTTGAAGATACAGCTGTTTTCAAAAGCCTGCGTACCAACGAAGAGGGCGTGGCAACTTTCACATTCCAATTACCGGACAATATAACTTCCTGGCGTGTGACCACTTCGGGCATTAGCACGAGTTTGTACGCCGGAAATGACGTGCAAAACATTCGTGTAACCAATCCAATGTTCCTGCACTATACCTTAAACAGCACTTTCCTAGTGGGTGACGTGCCCTATATTGGCGTAAATGCCTTTGGCACAAGCCTTACAGGCGGCGAGCAGGTTACATTTGAAGTCTGGTGCGAAGCCAACCCGGAGGATATTCTTACGGCAACGGGCACGGCCTTCGAACGTGTTAACATCCGCCTATGGGAAATGACAGAAGAAGGCTTACATGCCCTTGTTGTGCGGGCAACGGTAAGCGGCTACAGTGACGCGGTGCGCCATACGTACCAGGTTGTAAATTCCCACCGGGAAGTTGACACCGCCGTGTTTTATGAAGTTACCACCAACACTGTTTTTGCAACAAACCCCAGGGGTTTGACAGACATTACTTTCACAGACCGCGGACGCGGGCAGTTTTTATGGAATCTTATGTCTATGCGCTGGATACGCGGCGCAAGGGTTGAGGGGCTAATTGCCCGTAGGGAAGCTACAAAGCTTATCGAAAGGCACTTCCCGGATGCCCGTTTATTTGGCGAAAAAGGCGACTTCGACGTGCGCGAGTACCAGGTGGAAAGCGGCGGAATTGCCATGCTGCCATACGCGGACGCAAACCTGCAAACCACCGTAATGATAATGCCGTTTATACTGGACGAAATAAACGTGCATGCCCTTCGCGGCTACTTGTACGAAATTTACCAAGGCGGCTCCCAAGAAAATAAAATGCTTGCCTTATACGGCCTTGCCATGCTTGGCGAACCTGTACTGTTAAGCCTGCGCAACTACGTAATGGTAGAAGACCTTCCGGTGCAAAACGTCGCATATGTTGCCCTTGGCCTTGCGGCCCTTGGGGAAACCCAAACTGCCCGCAACTTATTTACAACCCGCATTGTGCCTCACATTCAGGCAATCGCGCCGTATTACCGGGTAAATGTAGGCACCAGCCGGGCAGATATTTTAGACACCACTTCCGCAGCCGCGCTTTTGGCCGCGCAACTGGGAATGCCTCAGGCATTGGGCCTGCACAACTATGTAGCGCGAAATAGGACAGATAACCTTGTGCTTACCCTAGAGCGGCTGGCGTTTATTTCTCATCAAATAGAAAATTTTAACGAGATGCCCGCAAGTATAACTTATACCCTGTTTGGCGAAGAGTTTACCCGGGACCTTTCGGGCGGTAAGCAGTTTACTCTGCGTATCCCCGCGGAAAATATGAGCGAATTTAACCTTGTTTCCATAACCGGGGACGTGGGTGCCGTATCCATTATCCGTACCCCGTTGGAAGAAGTAGAGCCTATAGACAATGACATACAAATCCGCAGGGAATTTTTCCGTGCCGGTACGGATACACGGGCCACCACCTTCCGCCAGGATGAAATAATCCGTGTGCAAATTACAATTAATTACTCTGCCCAAGACATTAGCGGCTCTTATGTAATAACAGACTTTTTGCCGGCCGGGCTTACGGTTGTAGAAAACTCTGCCCGCTTTGGCAGCAGGAACAACTTGTCACGCCATTGGACTCATGTAACGACAGAGGGGCAAAGAGTTACATTTTTTGATTTTAACGGACGCTTTAGGCATAATGTGTACTACTATTACGCCCGTGTTATAAACCCCGGTGTATTTAGGGCAGAGGGCACGATGGTGCAAAGCATAGGCGCGAGGGAATATTTAACCGTCGGCGAATGTGCAGTATTGACGATACAGGATTAAGAGGTGGTGGTATGAAAAAAATCGTAAAGAAATTAACAGTACTTTGTCTCTGTGCGGCAATCGTTTTAATAAGTAGCGTTGCAGGCGCATTTGTAACCGTTAAAGCTTGTTGGGGTCCTCTTGAAAGTGCTTTGCAGACGGCTACCGATGTTGTTATTGTGCAATATGTAGGAAGTAGGCTCTTTGGGCAATATTTAACGGAATTTGAGTTTACAGTGGTAGAACGCATTTTGGGTAACGCCGCAGACAGAATATTTGTTTACGCGAATTTTACCGATGATGGGCGTGCAATAGTGGTCTCGACTCAAATTTCCGGTTTGGGCCTGACCTTTAACCGTGAAACCAATTATCTGTTGCCCCTTATAACAGTAGATTCCCCCTACTCTAATATCCGTGATGGTGGGTTTGCATTTGTACAATACGCTGTTTTCGACTTATGCAATCCACAAAACAGCGTATCGCTGGGCAGGCCATTGTCCGAAAGCAGATTACCGGGCTTAAATGTTAGCAGCACAACATCCGGGCATGAGATTGTGACATTTATTACCGAGTTGACAAGGGATAATCCACCTGCAAATGATTTTATCAGGTCTACGGCAATAGAGGATATTGTGCACGGCTCGCCATATATTTTTGTTGTAGAAATTGCCAGGCCAATGAGACTGTCACATGAGCAAGTTCATACCGGCTGGAGAGCTACCGACCTTTACTACGTAACCGTTATCCAAACATTAAAAGGCAATTTCAGTGCGGACGGAAGCGTTGTGGTAGTGTTCCATGCCGATACAGTATTACCGGGTGAAAGGCATATTGTTGCCGTACAGCCCCTTAGCCCGGGAAGCACTTGGTTTAATTTTACCTCCCGTAACAGTTTATTTCGAATGGAGTACCTTGACGAAATAGTGGATATTTTGAACAGACCATCATCACTTGTACTGCAATTTACCGCCGGTGATATTAAATTCATAAAAAATGGCATACCTCATACAGGTGACGCAGCGGCATTCATCGATACAGAGTTCGACCGGATGATGATCCCACTGCGTACCTTTGCAGAAGCAACAGGCTCGGCTGTAGGCTGGAACCGTGATACACACAGTGCGAAAATTACGCCGCCTTCCGGCGAAGTGCTAACAGTCCGGGCAGGTGCGGAACTGCCAAATGGTATGGGTACAGCCGTAATTGTAGACGGACACATGTTTATACCGCTGCGATACGTAATGTATTCATTTAACGCAACGGTGGAATGGGATGGCAGTAACAGGTCGGGGATAATTACAGTTAAATAGGAATGGAATAGCGTACCCCCTGATATCATGTTGGTGAATGCGATATCAGGGGGTTGACTTTTGGGTAACGACTTCTTGCATTACCAAATCAAATGAGTTAAACTGCAAAACAGAGCGTAATGGGGTTGCTAAACGATAAAGATATTTTCGAGGAGAACTGATTATGACTGATGCCGGGCAACGAGCTGCCGCAAAGAAATTTGCTGACTTCTGGAAAGATAAAGGCTACGAAAAAGGACAAAGCCAGCCGTTTTGGTTGTCTTTGCTTCGTAATGTCTTCGGAGTAGAACACCCAGAGCAGTTTGCCGAATTTGAAAGCAGAGCACACATAGACCACAGAGGTTTTATTGATATTATTATTCCGTCAACGCGAGTGCTAATTGAGCAAAAAAGTTTAGATATAGATTTGCGGAAACCTATTAATCAATCAGACGGCACGTTACTCACACCATTCCAACAGGCAAAACGATACATAACCGAGCTGCCGTTATCAAAACATCCTCGCTGGGTGGTTACTTGTAATTTCAGCACATTTTTTGTGTATGACATGGAACGCCCCGGCGGTGAACCGGAGGAAATTTTACTGAAAAATCTGCCTACAGAATTTTATCGCCTTGCATTTCTTACCGATAGCGGCAACGAGCGTTTGAAACGTGAAATGGAAGTTTCCATTGCCGCCGGTGAAATTGTAGGCTTGCTTTATGATGCCTTTGCAAAAAAATATGTTGACCCAACAAGCGAACGTGCGCTTAAAAGCCTAAACGTGTTATGTGTTCGTCTTGTTTTTTGCCTGTATGCTGATGATGCAGGCATATTCGGACGCAAAGCCATGTTCCATGATTATCTTGCAGAATTTGAAGCAAGACATATGAGAAAGGCACTCATTGAGTTGTTCGATGTGTTGGACACGCTACCTGAAAATCGTGACCCTTATCTTGATGAAAACCTTGTCAAGTTCCCATATGTAAACGGTGGACTGTTTGACGAAAAAGATATTGAAATTCCACATTTTACAGAAGAAATAAGAACTCTGCTTTTAGCTAAAGCAAGCGAGAATTTTAACTGGGCGGAAATAAGCCCCACTATATTTGGGGCGGTATTTGAAAGCACACTAAACCCCGAAACACGCCGTTCGGGCGGTATGCACTATACTTCTCTTGAAAACATACACAAAGTAATTGACCCCTTGTTTTTTGACGGACTAAAAAAAGAGTTTGAGGAAATTTGTGGTGTCGCCGTGGAGAAAACAAAAATGGCAAAACTACGCGAATTTCAAGCAAAACTTGCTTCTATGTCTTTATTAGAAATAATCACGTCGTGTTTGATACAATTTAATGATTATCTTTTTCGGCGGTCAAGGTGGGTGCATCGACCTCTGTGCTGGGTGCAAAATCCGTAGGGGTGGGTGCATTTGCTAAATGGCTGGGTGCAAGCCGCATAAGGGAGGTATCTTATGAATCAGGGAGAATTACTCTTACTCGCTGAGCAAGGTGACCCGCAAGCACAATATGATTTAGGATTACTCTTTGTCAATCCAAACGAAGGCGAAATTGATATAGCTAAAGCGTTTTATTGGTTTTCAAAATCGGCGAATCAAGGTGTTGCTGATGCACAGTACCGGTTAGCCGATTTTTATGAAAACATAAAATGCGATTTGCCAAATGCTGTAAAATGGTATAAGGTTGCGGCTGAACAAGGACATACCGAAGCGCAAAGCACATTAGGTTATTTGTATGAGAACGGCTTAGGTGTTGAAGTTGATTTTGAAGAGGCTGTAAAATGGCATAAAAAAGCAGCAGAGCATGGTTTGGCAATAGCGCAGAACAACTTGGCGCGATGCTACGAGCATGGTAACGGCGTTCCCTCAAATTTATCGGAAGCCATCAAGTGGTACACAATTGCGGCAGAACAAGGCTCACCGTTACCTGGCGTTCAAAATGATTTGGGCTTGTTCTACATGACAGGTAAAGGTGTCACTGTTGATACAGAAAAAGCTGTATATTGGTTTACCAAGGCCGCTGAACATAACGAGCTTCCGGCTTTCGCTAATTTAGGCAGGTGCTATCTATTGGGCATCGGTGTAAATAAAGACATTGCCGAAGCATTGAAGTTGTTTTCAATCGCCATCAGACGCGGCATAGAAAACCTTGAAGACTTCCTGTTCGAGCATATTAGCATAGCCGAACTGACCGCATTAGCAAATGTTGGCAACGCCCAAGCGGAGTATTTTTTATCTCGGTGCTACATAAGTGGGAGTTTTTTTGAACGCGATATGGTTAAAGCGATTGGCTTACTTAACAGTTCTGCTGAAAAGGCCGAGCCCTTGTCAATGGTGATTTTAGGGTGTATATACTCGGAAGGTAAATATGTAGCACGAAATCTGTTCAGGGCAGAAGAACTGTTTAATCAAGCTTCAGAACTTGGGCATATAAAAGCCGAAGTTTTTCTTAATGAAGCGCGAATGCTATTGCATTTCCATGTTCCGTACTATCTTGTAAAAGTTACGGCACGAGAATATGCCGAAAAACTACTCGATGGCGAAGTTTTCATGCGTTCAATTTCATGGTTTGTGCCTTTTGAAAGATGGTCGCGGGATAAGAGTCAGCCGTATACTAATAAACCGTCTGTGGATGATGCTATGGAGGGTTTTACAAAGAGTTTGGGTGGAAAGCCTAATCCTTTAGGTCGTTGGGTAAATGAATCGGGAGAACCTATTAACAATGGCTTTCGTGAGAGCGGTTTGATAGATATGCTTTTGCTACGCGAAAAAATATACTGCTTGTTTTCACTCGAATATGATGATGGTAAAGAATGTTTCGTAAAACCTGATTCTCAAATGCGTGATTTTGGCGACACGGCTGTTGTTATCACTGACCCAGACGAATTTTTAAATAGAGTTTCTGATGCAGTCAAACAACGCTTCGGTGGGATAGATTACTATCTTGCTTATCGCCGTGTTTCTTATGATATCGACCTCAATTCTTCCGATGCATATAACGAGTTTCATAAAACCAAGGCATACGCTGACCAAAAGGAATTCCGTATAGCACTGGATTTGACAGAGGGGCATATTGATAAGCAAACTTTGGACGGCGCAACAGATTTTGCAGTTATGCAGTATCTTGATAGTATAGGAAAAGTTGGTATGGGCAGAGCAGCCACCGTTCCACTTACAGATGATGAGAAAATTGCATACAGCGAGAGGAGATTTCGTGACATTATTGACGTTGACAAAAATCCCGACTCGCTCGGTGATACGTTGACGCTTAAAATTGGAGATATTCGGGATATTGCGGTTGCGCTACCGATAGAGCAATTTCTTGAAGTAAAGAGTGCAGATTTGTTTACAGAAAAAGGGTTCAAGCCACCGCAGCAGGTTACTCCGTTTGTTCCACCACGCCAACCCAAACCAACATTTTTCAAAGAAATAGCCCAGTTATCTGAACAAGAAAAAAGCAGGATGCTCTGGCAGGAAAAATGGCGTGAAGACGGATTGATTGACTAAGGAGCCGTCCGTAAATAAAGTACCCATTTGCAATTGGAGCAACTTGCAATTGCAACGCTAAATCGACATTAACTGATTAACTAATTTACGGACAGTTCCTAACCAACCAACTCATTAAGCCGTTATCTCCGTGCCGTCCTTAAAAATGAACCGTACATCGTCCTCTCCGTAGACAGTAGCGAAGTCCACAAGGCTGAACCAAAGCCGCTCGTCAAATTCGGTAAGTAATCCGTCCTGTCGGGCAAGTTCAGTGGTGAAGGCTTCCACTAATTCGCTCCTTGCTTTTTTATCGGTAACCAGTTTGGAAACCTCCTCAAACCGTGCCTTGGCAGTATCGAACCGGGCGACCAGACCCTCGTAGCGTTCTTGGTATTCCCTTTGGTCAAGAGCGGTTCGGGCGTTTTCCCCGATGCACTTCTGTATCAGTTCAGCGACAACCGCTGTCTCTTCCTGTAACGTCATCCGCTCCACTTCGAGGTCGGCCGTGCCGTAAAGGTCGTCACGCAACAAAGCGAAGTTGGCGATAATCTCGTCTTTGTCGGCGAGTAGCTTGTTTACCGCCGAAACGAACAGCCGCTTGATGGTGTCCTCGTCAAGGTGGGGAGTTTTGCATCTCATATCACCATTGAACTTGTGATTGCATCGGTAGATGGTTCGGCGGTATTTACTGGTGGAATGCCAGACCTTCGAGCCGTACCATGAGCCGCACTCGCCGCATTTTATACGGCTTT